>Ga0233437_1001323_pt1 | contig 46160 bp, 47 predicted proteins | sample SI_122_August201_FD_182714 | JGI IMG/M metagenome (GOLD analysis project Ga0233437, IMG submission 182714) | Seawater microbial communities from Saanich Inlet, British Columbia, Canada - SI_122_August2016_200_MG | ecosystem: Environmental > Aquatic > Marine > Inlet | place: Canada: British... | reverse complement strand
AGGGCATCCTCCATCCCTGGATCGGATAGCCCGTACCACTGTTGCATAAAATAGATTCGCAGCATCCGCTCCAGTGGCATCGGCTGACGACCGTTCCCCGCTTTGGGATAATGCTTCCTGATAATCTTTAAAAGATCTGCCCACGGAATCACCTGGTCCATCTCCGTCAGAAACTTTTCCCGGCGGGTCCTTTTCTTCTTATTGTCATAGTCGAGGCTGGCAAACGATGGCCCATTTATCATCGGTAAATCTCCTTGAATAAATCCTGTCACTATTATCTCATGATTCGAGACTTATTCAGAGATTCCTTAGCTAGTTTCATCCCCTAATACACAAAAAAACAGGCCATCCCGTGTTGGGATGGCCTGTTTTTTCTAAAATATCTATTTCTGTATTGATGGCTATTTTTAGAATAGCCATCAATTGACACTTCTTAAGAATCAAAGGTTATCCAGAAACACGTGTGTTCCTTTCTTAAACCATCGAGACGGATCAGCCAGGTAATCTTGATATTCCATCAAAGACAGTCTATGCATGTGCTCTTCGGAAATTAAAGCTTTGAAGAACCTTCGTTCAAAATCGTTTTTGACACTCTCGCTTTGTTGCTGATAGAAATTACTGCTCGTTTCTTCAACATCAAGCGCACTCTGGATTAATTCAATTTCTTCAGAAATCGCCTCAAGATCAATACTATCTTCGGCCCTGGTGAATATGGCCCTCAGTTTTTTGCCTCTATCAAGTGATTCTTCAATTGCCAGCGGGTTTTCATCTCGGTTAAGAAATTCAAGAATCTCGGCTGCTTTCGCCGCATGAAAATCTTCTTCTTTGGCTAGACGAGTGAAAAGTGTTTTCCCCAAGACGTTTCGACTCTCATCACTGGCATTACGATAGAATGCCCTACCCTCCATCTCCATCTCTATAGCGATTTCCAGTGGTTCCATTGTTATCACGCGTAATAGGTCAGTCTTTTTAGTGCCACATCAATCTGACTGCAATCCTGTATTATTTCAATCCCGACATTTTTCAATTCTGCTGCCGCATGAGGACCAGCTTTACCTGTAATGACAAATTTACAGTCGGATAGCAACTGCGCAGCCTGAGCTGTTGTCGGTTGTTCTTCACCCGACTCAAGTACGCGAGACTCAAGTAATTCGACGGAATTGTCATCGTAAAACCCGAAAATCAGGAATTTTCTGGTTTGTCCAAAATGAAGGTCTATTGTCCCATCTCGTTCCGAACTTGTTACTGCAACTTTATAAGAATAAGGAGTACTGGCGCTATCGTCTTTTCGGTTAATCTCAAACATGGTCTGCGAAATATCTTGACCCAACAAACCAACTGCATCAGCGCGGCATTGCCGACAATGACGCATCTGCCCTATGATTTCAGCAGACTTGTCTTGCGCCTGCTTCCGTTCCGATGCGGTTGGTGGCTTCAAATGCGAGAACTTGGCCTGTGGAATTAGTGGCATGATATTTTGAACAAGAGCGCCCAGGCCCTTCGCTTCTTGCGCAACCTCAACCAAATGATCATCGTTTATCGATGGGATCATCACAGAGTTGACCTTAACAACCATTCCCATTTCAACCGCGCTCTTTATACCTTTCAGTTGTTTGTCGAGCAAAACCTCTACAGCTTCAAGGCCCCGATACGTTTTTCCATTGTAATTCACCCATTCATATATTTCTTTGCCTATTCTAGGATCGATGGTACTCATCGTTACCGTCACAGTACCTACACCCACCTCAACCAGAATATCTATTTGATCTTGCAAGAGAAGTCCGTTACTGCTTAGACAAAGGTGGAGATCGGGGAAATCGTTGTGGACCAATCTAAGTGTTTCAAAAGTAGCATCATTTGCAAGTGGTTCTCCAGGTCCTGCAATACCAACTGTTTTAATATTATCGAATTTTTCAACTACTTCTTTTACACGTTCATGTGCTTCACATGGGGCTAACACCTGGCTGGTGACCCCAGGTCTACTTTCATTTACGCAATCGAAATCCCTGATACAGTAGTTGCATTGAATGTTGCACTTTGGAGCAACCGGTAAATGGATACGTCCAAATCGATGTGCAGCTTCTTTACTAAAACATGGATGCCGTTGGATTTTTCTCAGATGCTCAAGATCAACCAGCCTATTTTCAATATCTTGGCCACACCCAACCCCACTAAGATCCTCTTCTGTCATGACTACACTCTTAAGTAGATAGCTTTATCCTACATTTCAATTAACATAGGAGATTGGAGATTTATCTGTTTACAAATAAACTACCAATAGTCGACTCATAGGGCCTGATGTGCTCTTTCGTCAACATGAAAACTCATTCCTTTTAGTTTTTCAATTATAGCGGTTGCGTCATCCAAGTCCATATGCACTATTAGGTCTTTACTCACGGCCTCTGGAAAAGCTATGGTATGCAGCGCCTTTATTGTGGCACCACCGTCCTTTATGGCATCCATCACTTTGCATATTTGATCTGGCGTGTCAGCCTTATAGACAACTATCCGTTTGCCTCCCTCGTTAATACCCAGCAAAGGATTCAGTATCTTATAGAAGAAATCATTGGTCGTCAGTATCCCTACCACCATACCATCTTCCACCACAGGTAGTGCTCCAACGCCTCTGACTTGAGCCGTCGCTACAGCGCACTCAACCGTTACGTCCGGGGATACAGTAATCGGATCTACTTTCATGATATCCTTTACCATCATCTTTGCCATGAGATAGTTTATCTCCCATACGCTTAATGACGTGGCATCAGATGGTGCAGCGCGTCTAGTCATGTTTTTAGTCACCATGCCTACAAGCTTGCCTTTGTCCACAACAGGCAGCCTCCTTACATTGTGGACCTCCATGATTTTCCTTGCTTCCAGAACAGGAGTATTACCAGCAACGGTAACCACATTGGTTGTCATAGCATCTCTAACTAGCATATATTCCTCCTATAGCCCAATTTTTCGTCGCTAAAACCATTTGGTAATCAATCATACTATCATAGTCAGGGAGTTAGCGAAAGACTTGCGTGATTTTGCGTTAATCAAATTAAGGAATATTTTATATTTTCTTTTCAACTTTATTGTACAATAGAGACACCCCAATTTTCCATAGTAAACACACTTAACGGACTTTGGTTTGACTATTGCAGTCTTCGACGGGGAGTATTATAATATGCGCTGGTTATGTTGGCGCGATTAGACAAACAAGGAACTGTTTAGTATGGATTTTAAAAGGATTCTCGTTGCCATAAATGGCACCAAAATAGACGATGAAGTTGTTCAACTCGCATGTGAACTGGCTCGACCCAGCAAAGGCAAAGTTTATGTCACCTATGTTATCCAGCTTGACCGAACCTTGCCGCTTGATGCAGAAGTTGAACCAGCGGTTGAGAAGGCTGAAAGAGCACTAAGTGCAGCTGAACATTGTGCCGCTGACTACAAATACAAAGTCAGTACCGATCTGCTTCAGGCGCGTGCGGTTGGACCTGCTCTGGTAAACGAGGCAGCAGAGCGAAGCGCCGACCTTATTATACTAGGGATGAGTTATAAAACCCGCTTTGGTGAATTCAGCCTTGGGGATATTGCTCCGCATGTACTCAAACATGCCCTTTGTTACGTGATGATTCTGAGAGAGCCGTTTTCTTCAACTGAATAATCAAGATATGAGCCTTTTAACTAGCATTCAATTGGAGGCATTATGGTTGTGATCATAATGGGTTGTGGCCGCGTTGGAGCCCGTCTGGCAGGAATATTGGACTCAGAAGGCCATAAAGTAACCCTATTGGATATCGATCCCTACAGCTTCAGAAGAATACCGCCCAACTATGGAGGCGATGCCCAGGTTGGCAGTGGTTGTGACGTTGATGCACTGGAAAAGGCCGGTATTGAGAATGTTGATATTTTCATTGCCACGACACAGGGCGATAATAGAAATGTGATGGCTGCACAAATTGCGAAGCACACCTTTAACGTACCTCGTGTTGTCTGTCGCATTTATGACCCTATCAGACAAGAAATGTACCGGGAATTGGGCATTGAGACCACAAGCCCCACCAAAACAGGAGCGCAGTCTCTGAGAGAAGTAATCGGAGGTTAATGTGTATATTATTATTTCTGGTGGTGGAGAAGTAGGTTACTATCTAGCCAGGATGCTTCTCGCTGATGACCATGAAATACTCCTTTTGGAAAAGGACTGGCGACGATGTGAATTGATCTCCGAGGATTTGGGTGATGTAGTAATGCGAGGTGACGCATGTGAAGCACGAACCTTGGATGAGGTTGGGACAGCAAGAGCAGACATGCTTATTGCAGTAACCGGTGATGATGAGGATAACCTCGTCGCATGTCAAGTTGCAAAACACAAATTCAACGTTCCTCATACCGTAGCAAGAGTAAAAAACCCCAGACATCGGCCTCTGTTTGAAAAATTAGGCATAGATCACACTGTCTGCAGCACTGAACTTATTTTAGCCCATATTGAGCAAGACCTTCCTTCACATCCATTGGTTCCTGTACTTAAATTAAGGACTGGTAACCTTGAGATAATAGAGGTTAAGGTTGCCGCAACCTCCAAAATGGTAGGTAAAAGACTGGGGAAATTCAAAATGATCCCCAATAGCCTGGTTTGCCTGGTAGTCGGGAAAAATAAAGCCCCCCAAATACCAAATGATGATACCGTTCTCGAAGCTGAGGATGAACTTGTATGTGTTACCGAATCAGGTCGCGAAGATGAATTGCGCGCCATACTGAGCGGGCTTTAGTCAGCACGGATTTTTATGAGTATACCAAACGTATCGTTTCAAGGAGAAAAAGGTTCCTTTAGTGAGGATGCGGTAATTCAATTTTTTGGCAAAGCTCAACCTGTGCCTTACCCCAATTTTGCTACAGTGTTCGAATCAGTAACTACAAGCGAAATGGACTATGGTGTTGTCCCAGTGGAAAACTCTCAAGCTGGCAGTATTAATGATACCTATGATCTCCTTTTAGGCCATAATCTGAGCATCATAGGCGAAGTATTTTTGAGAGTCAAACATTGTCTACTAGCACTTCCGGGCGAAAAAATCGAAGAAATCTCAAAAATATATTCGCACCCGCAAGCACTAGCCCAATGCCAGGACTTCCTCCGTTCATTGAAAGCTGACTTGATCTCAACCTATGATACTGCTGGCAGCGCCAAGATGATCAAAAAAGAAGGATTACTCAAGTCCGCCGCCATCGCCAGTAAACGAGTTTCCGAGATTTACGGTATGGCTGTTTTAGCTGAAGGAATCGAAACCAATCCTAAAAACTATACCCGTTTTTTTGTCATATCCAATGACAAAGCCGCACCCACTGGAAACAGCAAGACTTCGCTAGTTTTCAGAACCAAAAATATTCCGGGTGCACTATATCAAAGTATGGGTGCTTTTGCTAACAGAGGTATTAATTTGTGCAAGCTGGAATCGAGACCTGCTAAAGATACTCCGTGGGAGTACATCTTCTATGTAGATTTCGAAGGTCGCGTGGATGACGCTAACTGCAAAGAGGCATTAGAGGAATTGAATAGCAAATGCGCCTTTTTGAAGATATTGGGGTCATATCCACAAACATTGGGCCATGGCACTGATTGACGTTTTTATTAACGATTATCGGTTTGTTTAGGGTCTGCTATTCTCCGGCACTACTTGTCTTCTTCGTCCAAACCAGTCTGGAACTCAGCTTCTTTTCGCGCCGCAGCCTCTTTTCCCTCCTCGATAGCTTCGCGCGTGGTTTCCCTGACATGGGACACTGCTTCACTGAACTTCGACCTAAAAGAATCCCTGCCGCCTTTTTGTGAAAGGAAGAATGCCGCAATAGCACCGATGATCCCCCCAAGGATAAATCCACCAAAAAAACCAGAACCCTTACCATCGTTTCCCATCTTTAATCTTCCCCTACTTTTTTGTTTAGTGAAGTAATTACGTTAAACGTCTTCTTTATGCCTGCAATCCATCCTTGCGCTTTAGCAATTGGTTGAATCACACTCTCTGAGATCAGCGATGATGTGTTGCGTACATTATCGACCGTTTCCTTGGCGGCATCCAAGATAGTGGCCACTTTGCGATAGAGCAGTATCAGAAGGGCGACAACTATACAGGTAGCCACAACACCCACAGCACCATAAACAACTACGATCCAGTCTCTTAAGGTATCGACTTCCATACGATGGCCCCTCCTTTTCCCAATATCATATCACGGCACTTGAGTAACGGCAAACCAATTTCAATTACATTCCCGATAAATACTCAACAGCTCGTTCAAGTTGTGGATCACGGTCGTTCGCAAAATCGTCAGCTGTGATTTCCACTTCAATATCAGGGACAATTCCCTTATCATCTATTTGTCTGCCATTTGGTGTAAACCATCGAGCAAAGGTAACACGCAACATTCCGCCGTTGGTAAGGTCCTGTACATGCTGCATGCTTCCTTTTCCGTAGGTTGTAGTTCCTATTATGATTCCCCTATCGTAGTCCTGCAGGGCTCCGGCAACCACCTCGCTAACACTAGCGCTATAAGCGTTCACCAGAACAACCAAATGTGTATCCAGCGCTAATCCCCCCTCGTCTACCGACCATTCTGATCTATCACCTTCATTATCAAGAGCATACACTACAACTCCATCATCCATGAACTGGCTGACTACATCGACTGCCGCACTGACCAGCCCACCCGGATTATTCCTTAAATCCAGGACAATCCCGGATGCTCCCTGAGAAGAAACTTCTTCAATTGCTGATTCGAGTTCGGAACCTGTGCGCCCGGAAAAATTGGTTACGCTAATATGAGCAAAATCCTCTGGGAGAATCTCTAAAACAACACTGGGTATCTCTATCTTAGCCCTCGTCGCCACGATATCGACGGGGTCATCATCATCCACGTGAAGCACTAGGAGATTCACCTTAGCCCCTTCATCACCACGAAGAGCCAGCAAAGCATCCGTCAGGCTCATTCCCTCAGTCGATTCCCCATCGATCTCTAAAATTTTGTCACCCGGCCTAATTCCGGCCTGTTCTGCAGGAGAACCTGCGATAGGAGCAACTACAGAAAGCCTGCCTTCCCTTATCGTTATAGTGGCTCCGATACCGATGAACTCTCCTTCAAGATCGATCCTCGATATCTCGCTCTGTTGCGGACTGAGATATGATGTATGGGGATCACCTATTGCTTCTATTAATCCCTTGATAGCCGCCTCAGCCAATTCCTGATCATCCAGTTGGTCGCTATCTACATAGTCGTCATGTATGAGCTTCCAGACCTCATCGACAAGTTCGATCCCTTCCGGAGATTCATCCTCAAATAGATCGCTGCATCCAGAAACAAATAGTGCAACGAGCAACAATGACACAATTAATAATCGGCAGAATGTAGACATGAGATGGGGCTCCCTTCCATTTTTATGACGTACAGTATGGTAGCACCGATAACAATATCTTGACAATGTTCTTTTAGGAATCTATGCTAGAAGTGCTGTCTACTTAAAGGAAAGCACAACTATGCATAGCGAGGTTCAAATAGACATGCAGTATTGGACCTCGAAACAAATCAGAGAGAGTAGCTGATCTCGATCTCCCTGAAATACTACAGTATTTTAGGGAGATTATTTTGGGAGGAAATATGTCAGACTTTCGGACTGAAGACATTCGCAATGTCCTTTTGCTTTCGCATACTGGATCAGGGAAGACCTCGATTGCAGAAGCTATGCTTTTTAATGGCAAGGTAATCACCCGTTTGGGCAAAGTTGATGATGGTACCACTGTTTCTGATTTTGAACCTGAGGAAACAAAACGAAGGAGCAGCACCAGCACTTCTCTGGCGCCGGTTGAGTGGGGCAAAGCCAAAATAAATATGATCGACGCACCGGGTTATTTCGATTTTGTTGGTGAAGTAATATCAGCCCTTCGCGTTGCCGATGCTGGGTTAATTGTGATTTGCGCAGCTTCAGGCGTTGAAGTGGGCACTGAGATGGTTTGGGAATATGCCAACGGTGTTAACCTTCCACGTATGATCTTTGTTAACAAGATCGATCGTGAGAATGGAGACTTCTTCAAAGTGATGGAGCAAGTTGAGGAAAAGTTCGGAAGAATGTGTGTTCCTATCCAACTCCCTATTGGTGCGGAAGATAATTTCCAGGGTGTCTTCAATTTGATTACTCTCAAGCCAGAGGGCGATGCCAAAGCAGATAGTATTCCCCAAGACCAGATAGATACGTTCCGAGAGAAATTGGTAGAGGTGGTTGCTGAAGTCGATGATGATTTGACAATGAAATATCTGGAAGGAGAAGCTTTAACTGAAGACGAAATCAGAGAGGCTCTTCGCACAGGTGTGCGAGAAAATAAGATTGTTCCGGTTTTGGTTGGGTCAGCACTGCAGAATAAGAACGTCGCTGAACTGATGGACGCCATTTGTGAGTTTTGTCCGTCACCCAAAGGCAGAGGCAAGACCGAAGTGCGTAAAGGTGATTCCCAGGAATCACTCGATCCTGACCAGAACGCCCCAACATCGGCCTTTGTGTTCAAAACCAGCACAGATCCTTATGTTGGCAAAATCAACTATATAAGAGTATTCAGCGGGTCCATTCACGCGGATTCCAGCATCTGGAACTCTTCTAAATCAAAATCAGAGAGAATCGGGCAACTCAATATGATGAGAGGTAAAACCCAGGAGCCAATTTCACGCCTTGTTGCCGGTGATATTGGCGTAGTAACTAAACTGGCAGAAACCAGTACTGGAGATACCATCTCATCACAAGATAATTCCGTTACCTTTGACCCCATAAAATACCCGGTGCCAAATTTGAAGTTTTCCGTGCAACCCAAGACCAAAGCAGATGTTGATAAACTGGGATCATCTCTGGCCAAGATCATAGAGGATGATCCTTCCGTTTTGATTCAGCGAGACCCGGATACAGGAGAAACCATTATCTCCGGTTATGGTGAGGCTCAAATAGAAATTGTAGTCGGTAAAATGAAACGTAAGTTCGGGCTTGATACTGAACTATCAACTCCCAAAATACCCTACAAGGAAACTATTACTACGGGCGTCAAAGCGGAATACAAACACAAAAAGCAAACCGGTGGTCACGGTCAGTACGGACATGTCTTGATTGAATTGCAACCATTACCCAGGAGCGAAGGTTACAAGTTTACCAGCACAATAGTGGGCGGAACAATACCCAAGAACTATATCCCAGCAGTGGAGAAAGGTGTAAACGAGGCGCTTAGTGAAGGAGTCCTGGCTGGTTCTCCCATTGTGGATATGCAGGTCAACCTATACGATGGATCCTTCCATGCAGTCGATTCTTCTGATATGGCCTTCAAAATAGCCGGGTCGCATGCCCTTAAGAAAGGCATGGCCGACGCAAATCCGGTCCTCTTGGAGCCTATCATGAACGTCAAAATCACCATCCCGGATGCGTACACGGGTGATGTTATGGGTGATCTAAATGGTCGACGCGCCCGGATATCAGGCATGATTCCCGAGGGTGGAGTTAGTATAATTGAGACACAGGCACCACTTTCTGAAATGCAGAGATACAGCATCGACCTCAGATCGATGACACAAGGCCGCGGTTCATATATTATTGAATTCAGCCATTACGAAGATGTCCCGGCACATGTCACTCAAAACATTGTCGCTGCATCGACCAAAGAGAAGGAGAAAGACAAAGGATAGCCAGCCTTTCTTGATTCATTCATAAGTAAACATATCTGGCTAGGAGGATTAGCGATGGAAACCCTTGTTCACGAAGTTGGAAATAGAACGACACTTGGCAAAAAGGTAAAGTCTCTCAGACGTGAAGGGATTACTCCGGCAAATATCTTTGGACATGGGATTGATTCGGTCTCGATTCAATCTGATACCAATGATATTGAGAAACTCATATCCAAAGCCGGTAGAACCCGTATGATAACCTTGAAGAACCCCGACTTCAAACGTGACTGTCGAGTTTTGATAAAAGGTATAAACCGTGATGCCATCTCCGGAGCGCTTCTTCATGTTGATTTCTATCAGGTCAGTATGAAAGACAAGCTCAAGGTTGATATACCCCTTGCCTTCCACGGAGAAGCCCCGGCTTCCCGCAGGAAAGACTTGGTCCTATTGGAAACGATGAACTCAGTGGAAGTAGAATGTTTACCCGCTGATATCCCCGAGAATATCATGGTTGACATCAGTGAGCTTGCAGAAGCCGGTGATCACGTCCTTGTTGGTGCACTAATTTTTGGCGAAAAGGTCACAGTTATTACAAATGCTGAGGATATTATCGCCAAAGTGGATCATGTGAAAGCAGCAGAGATGGTTGAAGAAGCAGAAGTTGCAGAAGGTGAAGCGCTAGAAGCCGGTGAAGCAGAAGCTGGAGCACCTGCTGAAGGAACACCTGCAGCGTAGAATCAAACATTGCAGAGTTATGGACTATCGTACCTGTCCAAAGTAGATTTCAGGCTGAGCATTTGAGCAGAGACTCCTTCAAAGTAGTAAGGTGAAAGTGGAACCCGATCACCAAATACTTTGAAGGAGTCTCCACCATGAAGTTACCACAAGTTTGTTCAGTCAAATACCCCAAGTCATGCCCCGAGTCTCTTTTTCAAGACTGGTCCATAAATGCGGGGCGGAACGCCACGCCAAGTGATTCTCCTCTTGGGACCAATTCGTTGCCATGCTGTTTTGCCAAGTGGCTCCGGCCAAGAAGCCTGCGGGAGATCAGTGACGGCCTTGCCGTCACCTGAGGCAAGCTCAGTCATTTGAACATGGGTAAAGCTCCTTCAAAGAGTATCCTTTCTTATGCTAATGCCCATCGCTCCTGGTAGCTTTATCAGGACGTCTTCTTTCATCTGCGTAACTTGTTTCGCAGTCAGAGTCCTGGAAAGAAGAGGTAATTCCGCTTCAGGAATAAGTTGCTTAGCCTTGATTCCACCAACATCGATCTTTGCCTGAGTCTGTTTACCTGGGCTGAATTCCGCCAAACCAAAGGCGCTGTTAAGATTCATATGTTGCTGGACCGCGATGGCTATATGCCAGACTTCGCCGTGATCACTGATGGTAAGACTTCTGATATAACCACCGCTCGTCATTTCACTCTTCCCAAAGGTAGCATTGTTGCTGTGGACCGGGGCTATTACGACTTCGGCCTCTTCGCTCAATGGAATAACTCCGGTGTTTTCTTCGTTGCCCGGCTTAAAGGCAATGCTGTTTATGAAGTCATAAAGAACCGTTCCTTGCCACAACGATCCGATGTCGTCGCTGACCAGATTATCCGTTTCACCGGATCCAAAACCTGTCTCAAGTACCCAGGGGTACTGCGCCGGGTAGTGGTCTGGGATAACGATAACCGGCGAAGTATCGAGCTTCTGACCAATCGCCTTCGATTTGGCGGCACTACCACCGGAAAGGTCTACCGTGACCGCTGGGAGATCGAAATCTTCTTCAAGTTACTCAAGCAACATTTGAAGATAGAAACCTTTGTCGGCACCAGCCCCAATGCCTTAAAGACTCAGATTTGGACAGCATTGATAGAATCTACGAAAGAAGGGAAGCCGAATGATCGGCTTCCCTTCTTATTTTCTCGCAATAAAACTGGTGCATATAGATTGTATTATGTTGAGTTCTCCTCTGTTATGATTTCAGACAAAAAAAGGGGAGCACTGCTCCCCTTCTAAATTTCCTTTTCTATCCTGGCTTTAGAAATCGATGACTACCAGGGTTTCTCCGGTCTTGACCACCTGCTCCGGTGCGATGTTGATTTGACTAACAGTTCCGGATACGGGAGCGAGTATCGGGTTCTCCATCTTCATCGATTCAATCTCGCAGATACTTTCGCCTTCCTTAACTTGACCCCCGGCACTAACATTGACTTTTATCACTTTCCCCGGGATGGGAGCAGGCACTGTCTCTTGAGGCATTCTTACTCTCCTTTTAATAATAAATACACGCAAACCGGATTATCAAACTTGCAATAAATGGCGTCTATCACACCGAATTTCATTATATACTATCATCCTAGCCATTGCTACACTTCCCGAACATTTTCTTTATACAAATCACTCTTTCACAGCCACTCAAATCACTGATTACTTCCACGGCTGCTTCGGGGAAATACCTTAAAGCAAGGCTAGTAACCGCTGCTTTCTGTTCGGAGCTTATCTCCAATAATATAGCCCCACCAGCACATAGTTTCTCTCCTGCCTGATCCAAAAGACGTCTAATCTCATATATCCCGTCCGGCCCCCCTGACAAAGCAACATGCGGTTCGAACACTCTTATATCATCACTTAGCTCTCTCATCCTGCAATCACTGATATAGGGCAAGTTGGCCAGTATTATGTCAACAGGTTGAGGCAAGAGTTGAAGAAGATCGCCCTCGATCAGATTAATTCTATTCGACACATGGTGCTTTTTAGAATTCGATGCAGCAACTTCCAAGGCCGTAGGTGATATATCGATACCATATGCCTCAATATTTGTTAAGCATACCGCCAATGATATCGCTATCGCTCCGCACCCTGTCCCGATATCAGCTATTAACCCGCTCTGCAAAGATCTCTCTTTAGCTATTTCTAAGGCTTTTTCTACCAGCAACTCAGTCTCAGAGCGAGGAATGAGAGTATCCGGGGTAACATAGAATTCAAGGCCGAAAAATTCTTTGTGACCTACAATGTACGCCATGGGTTCGTGATTAAGCCGCCGCTGTATCAGACTGTCAAGTTCGCGCGATTGTTTCAGGGAAAGTCTTTCGTCTAGCCTAGTATGAATTTCAGTTTTGCTGAGATCCAGCACATGACCTAAGAGCAGTTCTGCTTCCAAACGCCCTTCATCGAATCCTTTTTCTTCAAGAACGTTTTTAGCACTAAATATTGCATGGCTTATGCTAGCAGTCATTGATCAGAGGGTTGTTCAGCGGCTGTGAGGGCATCGACAAGCTCGTCGATTTCTCCCTCGAAGATGTTTTTGATGTTGTGAACGGTTAATCCAATTCGGTGATCAGTAACCCGTGATTGCGGGATATTGTAAGTTCTGATTTTCTCTGAACGATCACCGCTTCCCACCTGTGATCGTCGGTTCTCAGTTAGTTCATCAAACTGTTTGGATCGTTCCACATCATACAGCCTAGCTCTCAAAACGGAAAGGGCCTTGGCCTTGTTTTTATGCTGTGAACGTTCATCCTGGCAAGTAACCACAATCCCGCTGGGAGCGTGTGTAATACGTACAGCGCTGGACGTTTTATTTACATGCTGTCCGCCAGCACCACTGGCACGGTAGGTATCGATCCTTAGATCATCAGGATCAATGTTAACGTCAATTTCATCAGCTTCCGGAAGCACCGCAACCGTAGCTGTCGATGTATGTATCCTCCCCGAAGACTCAGTAACCGGTACCCTTTGAACTCGATGTACACCGCGCTCATATTTGAGCCTGCTAAATGCTTTTTTCCCTTTTACCTCAAAAATGATCTCTTTGTATCCACCAATTCCTGTGTCGCTAGAACTCATGGTTTCAACCTGCCATCCTTTGGCTAGAGCATAACGAGAATACATTACATAGAGACTACCAGCAAAAAGGGCTGCTTCTTCTCCTCCAGCGCCAGCGCGTATTTCCAAAATCACATCCCTCTCGTCTGCGGGATCTTTTGGCTTAAGTGCGGTTTTTAATTCCAGCAGAAGATCTCCCTTTCTCTGTTCCAATTGTTCCAGTTCTTCTTGAACGAGTTCGGCCATTTCGCTATCAAGTCCGCCGTCTCGCATAGCAATGGTATCTTCTCTGTTCTTTGTAACGGTTTTGTATTCCTGATAATGTGAAACTGTATCCCTGATAGCAGCCTGTTCCTGAGCTAATGATTGCAGTTGATCGAGATCAGAGACTACATCCTCCCGAGCCATAAGGTTGTTAATCTCATCGTATCTCTCTTCTATTGCGTCCAACTTGTCAAACATGTTATCCATTCTTATTTACCTACTACTGTTATCTCATTATAGCAGTAGTAGGTGCCTTTTCATAATGAAGGCCCCCTCGCTGGACAGCCCCGGATCGATATGCTAGAATAGGGCACAGTCAAGATAGGAGGTTCCCGAGGGAAACCGCAAATCTTGCAAGGGTGGAAATTGTATGGTTTGATGCCAAGCAGTAAATATATGATCTGGGGATTATTTATCTGAATCCTCACAAGCAGATAGATAATAGCATTAACCTTCACCGCGAAATATCCCACAACCCATTAGTAGTAGAGATAACCCATATTGTAGCTCCCGGAACGTTACTACACATCCAAATGATCCCCTATGTAAATGCGTCGTAGCTTAGATATTCCTAAATTGCTGCAGGCTTATGTGTCATTAGGCCCTGATGATAGCCATATCAGGGAGGTGAGAATAAATGTTGACAACACTAAATACAACTGATATTGAAATCGATCGTAACGCTGTATGCCGTTATATTGGGTATACAGATGGCGTTGAGCCGTCACCGCGTATTTCGTCTCTGCTCGATGAGTATATCGAGAACGCAATGCATCTCATTGAACCATCCTATGCATATCTTTTCAAGGGCATAGATGATGCTAACGAGGATGTCGCCTTCTTGGAAGACTCTATCGTTTTCGAGGGAACCGTTGTGGGCAGATTAGCCCAGCAATCCGAAAAGATTGCCATATTCGTTTTAACTATTGGGGATCGCTTAGAAGAGATGGCTGCTAAGTTGGCTAACGATGGTATGATTGTTGAATCGTACGTACTTGACGCTATAGGATCCAGCGCCGTCGAGAACCTGGCCGAATTCGTGCAGGGCGTCATCGGTGAAGTCGCCTACCACTATGGACATTCCATAAGCCGACGATTCAGTCCAGGCTATTGTGATTGGCATATAAGCCAGCAAGAGATGCTGTTCCGTGCTATTGACGGGAACGAGTCGAGTGTTATGTTAAGCGAAGGTTATCTTATGACCCCTCAGAAATCTATATCGGGGATCATCGGGATTGGTAAGCGTGACTGTGGTATCACCAAATATAACCCATGCAAAACGTGTGAGAGACGCAACTGCGTCGGGAGGAGATAAGACACAATAATTATGATACGAAAAGGATTAGTCGGCGGCAGTTACAAGCCGCTGAGTGAAGATGACATCGCCCAAATCCACGATACCGCAATGCGGGTATTTGAGGAAGTCGGCATCCAGGTAAATTCTGATAAAGCACTAAAATTCTTCAAGGATGCCGGAGCCAAAACCGATGACCATATTGTCAAAATGCCTCGAGATATGGTCATGGATCTCATTGGCAAGGCCCCATCAGAAGTTGTCCTCTATGGACGTGATCCCCAACATAACCTGCATTTGGGAGATGCACGAGTATACGCAGGCACCGGTGGCACCGCTCTCAATATTATCGATGGTGAAACGGGTGAAAGACGGCGAGCCACTCTCCAAGATCTCAAAAACATTGCCAAACTGGTCAATGGTCTGGACAATATTCATTTCTTCCTGCTACCTACGTATCCAGATGACGTAGCTACGGAAATCGTTGATGTCAACAGGTTCTTTGCCGGTCTGGATAACACCTCTAAACACATCATGGGCGGTGTCTACACTCACGAAGGTATCGACCGTGTCATCCAAATGGCAGAAACCATCGCAGGGTCCGCAGAGAAGTTGCGCAAGGAACCAATTATATCCATAATCCTGTGTGCCATCAGCCCTCTAAAGATCGATGATATATACGGAGATATGATTGTGAGTGTGGCTAAAGCAGGAATACCCATAGCTCTCCCGGCAGAACCGTTGTGCGGTTCTACATCACCGGTGACGTTGGCCAGCAATGTATTAATCCAGGCAGTAGATTCACTTGCTGAAGTATGCCTCACCCAGTTGGTCAATCCAGGCACACCGGCAATCTTCGGTTCCGTAGCATCCAGTAATGACTTCCGCGATCTGAAGTACATCACAGGGGCCATCGAAATGGGCATGTCCAATGCGGCCAGTGCTCAGATGGCACAGTTCTACAAATTGCCATTCTACGCTACCGCAGGAATGTCCGATTCCAAAGTAGTTGATGCACAGTGTGGATATGAATCAGCTTTGACCACACTTCTCTGCGCTCTTGCCGGAGCAAATTACATCCATGACGCAGCTGGCCTTATGGACTTCGCGCTTAGCGTTAGTCCCGAGAAATACGTCACCGATAATGAAATCATCGGCATGGCGATGAGAGCAGTTGAAGGCATTAAAGTGGACGATACAACTCTAGCATTCGATCTGATTAAAGAAGTTGGCCCTGGCGGTCATTTTATTTACGCCAAACATACCCGCAAACATATGCGGTCCGAACACTACCAACCAACATTGAGCGATAGAGAACACATCGAGAAATGGGAAACCGAAGGTAAAAACGATACGGCAGCTCGCGCCAAGGAGCGAGTGAATGAAATTCTGACCGCTCCCGGATACAATCTTCCCGATGCTGTTCGGCAGCAGGTACTGAGTCAAGCGCCTGAAATTATAGACTGAGGACAGAACGCAATGATAGTAATTGGTGAGAAGATCAATGCATCCAACAAGTCCGTTGGACAGGCAATCGCTGATAAGAACATAGAATTCCTGCAGAACCTGGCCAAAGCACAGGCGGAAGCAGGAGCCGACTATATAGACGCCAATGCCGGAGTGGGACAGGACGCGCGTGATAACGCTACGGCAATTATGGAATGGCTGATCGATGTAGTTCAGCAGGCAACAGATAAGCCTCTTTGCATCGATAGTGATGATCCCACAGTTGTTGAAGCTGCACTGGGCAAATACAACGGTGAGAAAGTCATGATCAACTCGGTTAACGCTGAGCCGGATCGGCTTGATTCCATCGGTCGGCTGGCAGCCGACCGGCAAGCATCGCTGGTAGCCCTGGTCATGAAAGAAGGCGGCATACCTCAGACTGTCGAAGAGAGGATGGATGCAGCCGAAACGATCATGAACCACCTGACCAGACTGGGAGTAAAAGAGGAACAGGTCTATTTCGATCCGCTCGTACTACCGATCTCCGTGGATCAATCTCAGGGATTGGTAACTTTGAATACCATCAAAGCAATCAAAGCTCGGTTCCCATCCGCAAAAACCACCATGGGCTTGAGCAACATTTCATACGGATTACCAAATCGCGGCATTATCAATCGATCATTCATGCTCATGTCTATGGCAGTTGGATTGGATTCTGCTATCCTTGATCCATTGGACGCCAAAATGATGACTCTGGCAAAAGTTGGAGACATGCTGGTCGGACAAGATCCAGGTTGTAAAAAGTATATCAAGGCTCATCGCAAGGGCCTCTTAATAGCTTAGATTTGATGAGTCGGTAATAGAACAAGGAGAGGTAAATTGGCCAGAGAAGGACTTTTAATTAACCAGCCATTGCTTAGGCTATCCCAGGAACAGGTGGAGCGAATCCATCATGCTTCCATGGAAATCCTGAGCGATCCGGGCCTTATATGTTTTAACAAAAACGCTGCTGAAATATTTCAGAGCAATGGCGCTGAAGTTTCAACATTAGCCGATTACGATCACCCCGCATGGTTGGTGAAACTTCCGGAACAAATTGTGCTGAAGGCTCTGGATAGCGCGCCCAAAACAGTCAAGCTTGGCGCCAGAAATCCCGATAACGCCCTGATAATGAACGGGGAAGAGCCGAGAGTGTACTTTATCTCTGGTTCCGAGACCAACATTTGGCTAGACGTTGATTTTCCGACTTACACCAAAAAGTCCGATCCGAGTGTAGAAATTCAGGTTCCCGAGTGGAAGCCACGCAGGGGAACCGTCGCAGACCTATGTCAATCTGCTCATGTTTGCGAGCATTTGGAAACACTGGATGGATACATTCGCACTGTAAACATTCAAGATAAAGATATCACCGAACAGAATAAAGATGTCAACAAGTACTTTGCTTCTCTGAATAACATGACCAAACACGTCATGGCGGGACTCACGTCACTCGATCAGATCGATAACGTGGTGAATATGGCCCAAATAATTGCGGGAGGAGAGGAACAACTCAAGGAAAATCCTATAATCTCGTTTATCACTTGCCTAGTCAAGAGCCCACTTCAATTTGTTGACGATACAACTGACACTTTCATTGAAATCTGTAAACGCGGATTGCCCATTGTTGTATCCTCAGCACCTCAGGCTGGAAGTACGGCTCCTATCAAAGAAGTGGGTATTCTGGCACAAATTAATGCCGAGGTTCTGGCCGGTATTACTTTGGGACAATTAGTAAATCCCGGAACTCCGGTTCTTTATGGCAGCGTGCCAGTCAGAGCCCGAATGGACACACTTAATGATTCTTACAGCGCGGTTGAAACAAGCCAGTATAATGTCGACTGCGTCCAGTTGGCTCGGTATTACAAAATCCCGAATTACTCTACATCAGGCGTATGTGATCCTAAAATTCCGGGGCAACAGTCATCCATTGAGCGGCTGTTTTCGGATATTTTGGTCACACTTAGTGGACCGCAGTATCTGCACTGCACTTATGGGCTTCTCGATTGCAATTCCGTTTTTTGTCTGCCGCAAGCCGTTATGGATGATGCCCATTTCAAGATGATCAAATTCTTCCTGCGTCAGCCAAAGATTGACGAGGAAGAGATCGCTGAGATTCTCAAACAGATCAGGACCGTATCGGCTACACCGCAAAAATTGTTTATCAGCTATATTCGCAAAGTAATGCGCAGCGGTCAGCTTTCTGAAGTATATCCGTTTGAGGGCGATGGCGAAGGAGACAACGCTTTCAAACTCGCATACGAGAAAACACAGGAGCTTCTGGCAAAACCGGTTGAGCATATTGACGAAGCCACTACAAAAACAATATTCGAGCAAATACCTGGCATATTGCCCAGGCTAAATATATATCAATAGGGAGGAAATGGATGAGTGAAGACATAATTGCCGCACTAAAAGAGAATGTAATTCAGGGCAGAAAAACCGCAGATGACGAAGGTATCGATGAAGACTTGGTAGGCCCCGCAGTCATCGAACTGACCAATGCCGCCCTGGAAAACAATATCCCTCCGGATCAGATAATTATGAATGGACTCACCGCAGGCATGGAAGTAGTGGGTGAAAAGTTTTCTGCCAAGGAATACTACATCCCCGATATGCTCGCCTCGGCTGATGCGGTCGGTGCAGCTATGGATATTTTGAAGCCACACCTTGAGGCTTCTAATGTTGAAACAAAAGGCAAATTTGGCATTGTGACCGTCAAGGGCGATATTCATGATATCGGCAAGAATATCGTGGCCATACTGCTCAAAGGAGCCGGATATGACGTTTACGATTTAGGAATAGATATTCCTACCGATAAAATCGTAGAATTCGTCAAAAATGAAAAGCCTGCCTACCTTGGACTCTCGGCATTGCTGACTACAACTATGGTAGCTATGGGTGAAGTAATAGATGCACTCAATGCGGCCGGCGTCCGAGATCAGGTCAAAGTACTTATCGGTGGCGCTGCTGTTTCTGAAGATTACGCCAAAGAAATCGGCGCCGATTTCTATTGTGTAGACGGGTTTGACGCTGTCAAGAAGCTCGATGCTTTGAAAGCGGCTTAGAGTTTCAAGTGCAAATAATTACTACAAAGGAGGTCTATGGCAGCAATAGCCGGAATTATCGCTACTAGTGGCAAAGGTGCTCCAGATCACACGGCTGAAGTGGAAGAAATGCTTCAGCTTATGCGGCACCGGGGGCCAGATAACTTTACGCTTCGCACTTTGCCGGACGGGCAGGGAGCGCTGGGTATGATTGAAATCAATCTGACACCCGAGAGAGCAAGAGGAGCGGTGGCAACCCGATCACCATACATCGTGTTTGACGGTGAGTTATTCAACGGAAGAGCAGATGGCCAGACCGATTCTGAACTCTTTAAGGAATACTATCTTAAACATGGCAAGGACTGTTTCAAACTACTGGATGGAAGCTTCTCAGCCGCCATTGTCGATGGCGATGAGGCCATACTGGCCAGAGACCAGGTTGGAGCGCGTCCTGTCTTTTATGCGCAATTGAATGGGACGCTATATTTCAGTTCTGAAATGAAAGGGCTCATCGATCATACCCGCTACGAAATCGATGAACTACCGCCACAGCACTATTACAGCACAAAGGAAGGCTTAAAAAAACACGAGCCATATATACCGGATGTACCTGAACCCGGTGACGATTTGCAGGCCGCAGCTAAGATTCTTCGCGAACTGCTCATCGAAGCCGTACAGAAGCGGATGAGAGGGGTCAAGGGCGTATCGTTGAGCGGTGGGCTTGATAGCTCCATTATTGCCGCAATCGCTAAACAGTATAACCCGAATCTCCACCTCTTTACAGGCACTATCGATAGCGCTCCCGGACCAGACCTTGAGAATGCTATTCTTATGGCCAAGTTCCTCGGAATGGAACATCATATCTATCGTATTACCGATGACGACCTCGAGAGCATCGTGACCGACGCCATTTGGTATCTGGAGAGTTTCGACGAGGACTGCATTTCAGGGATTATCTCAAATTACTATGTTTCTCGTATGGCCAAAGACTACACCGACTCATTATTTGTGGGTGAGGGAGCCGACGAACTTTTCGGTGGTTATCGAATGGTTTTGAAGAATCCTCGTGTTACCAGCGAAGAGCAACGTATTCAACTTGCTCAGCGATTGCTTGATATATCCTACAACACCGCTCTCAGAAGGCTGGATCGTGCATGGATGGCTAACGCAGTCGATTACCAGACACCTTTCCTGGATAATAAGGTTGTAGCCTTTAGCCAGAAGATACCTATGTCGTGGAAGATATATGGCGAGAAAGAAATCGAGAAATATATATTGAGAGAAGCTTTCCGCGACATGCTGCCCGAACAAATCGCCAATCGCGAAAAGCTGCGTTTTGCTATGGGAGTAGGTACCGACGATGTAACCGATGCAATGGTATCTAAGCACATCAATCCTGAAGAGATAAAGGATCGGCCAAAAACCTACTATGGTATGCCATTCGCTACCTTCAAAGAACTTTTTTACTACGATGAGTTCCTGAAGCTCTTCCCTCCTGCCTACGAAAAACAGACTGTACGCTGGGATCCTTTCAAATAGATTAGATTTATGTGGCTTGCCTCACAATTGCTTGCGAGGCAAGCCACTACTTCAATTCATCCGCTTACGGACGTAAAGACTACTTTACAGAAACATCAATAAGGGTTTTTTTGCAAATATATTAGTCGGCAAAAGGTTACCTTATACTTATGCGGTAGGAGTTTGCCGATACCAATACAATACCGGGAGGCAAAGACAATGTGTGGAATCGCAGGATGCTTTGGTGTGGAGGATACTACTACTATAAATCGAATGCTCGATGCCCTGCCCCATCGCGGACCAGATGACAGGGGTATTCACGTTTTCAACAACATGGTTTTCGGACACACCCGACTTTCAATCGTTGATGTACTCAAAGGCCACCAGCCAATTCTGGCCAACGGAGGAAAATGCGGGATTATTTGCAACGGGGAGATTTACAATTTTCAGGACCTTAGAGAAAGACTCTTATCCAAATACGATTTCACCACCAGCTCAGATTCAGAAGTAATTCTGCATCTCTACCGGGAGTTTGGACCCGATTGCGTCAATGACCTCGATGGCATGTTCGCCTTCGCCATTTTCGATGGTGATGACTACATGCTGGCCCGAGACCCCATCGGTATCAAACCGCTTTACTACGGTTACGTAGAAAACAATATGTATTTCAGCTCCGAATTGGGAGCCATGAGTCTGGCCGGTGTAGATGAAGTTCACGAGTTCCCGGCCGGTCACTATTACACACCCAAAGAAGGTTTCGTTGAGTATTACCAGGTCCCCCCTATCCAGCACCACATACTCACCGAGGTTGACGATGCCTGCGATCTTATTCGCAGACGCTTCATCAAGGCAGTTAAAAAGCGTCTTTTGGCAGATAAGGAAGTCCATGTCGGTTCTTTCTGTAGCGGTGGTCTGGATTCAAGTCTGGTAGCTGCCATTGCCGCTGATGAGATTCCCAATCTTCATACCTTCGTCGTAGGGATGAAAGATGCCATGGGAGAAGACAGCGATGATCTGAAGGCTTCGCGGATTGCTGCTAAGCATATCGGTTCAAATCATCACGAGTACATCTTCACAGAAGATGAGTATTATGAAGCCCTCCCTCTGGTGATCAAAAAGCTGGAAACCTATGATCCATCTCTAGTGCGATGCGCTGTACCCTGCTATTTCACCTGCAAATGCGCGGCGGAATACGTGACCGTTGTGCTCACCGGCGAAGGCGCCGATGAGATATTTGCCGGTTACCACTATATGAAGAACTTCCCCAGAGGCAAAATTAATTGGGAAGCCAGACGACTTATCGGAAACGTGCACAACATCAACCTGCAAAGGGCTGACCGCATGGGAATGTACTTCAGCCTGGAGTTGAGAGTTCCCTTTTTTGATGTGGCAATGATCGACCTTGCCATGAGGATCCCGCCGGAACTCAAAATCCGTGAACATAACGGAGCGTTGATTGAGAAATGGATTCTGCGAAAAGCCTTCGAAGATACCGGCTATCTCCCGGATGAAGTCTTGTGGCGCTACAAGGTGCAATACACTCAAGGTGCCGGATGTGAGGATTTGGGGGAAAAGATAGCTCACAGTGAAATGTCTGACGATGAATACGAGCGCATTGCAGCCGAGAATCCCGATGCCGTTCTCAACAGCAAAGAGGCTGCCTATTATTTCAAAATATTCCGGCAATACCATCCTCAGGATTCGGTACTTAAATCTATTGGAATCTGGTCCGGATTTGATTTTGAGGAAGAAAGGGAAAAGGTACGGGGAACAGTCGACGGGGATCTGAGACATGATTGGGAAGAGAGTAGCACCTAGTGTAAAGCCACATGCAAAATGACGCAAAAGCCGTTTTTATAAAGTTCGACCTAAAGCAACATTGTGTCATTCTCGCGAAGGCGGGAATCTAGAGGAGTGGGTATAGTGGATTCCCGATCGAGCCCGGAATGACAATGAGTCAGATCAGGGTTGCCTTAGCACTAGAACCAGACGCACAAACGAGCACGCTCCATGCTTTTCTGCTAGAATGTGACCATGAAATGGACAATCCTGGGTTCCGGTGGATGCATGGGCATTCCCAAGCCCCTGTGCGATTGCATGGTATGTGTCGAGGCCAGAGAGAAGGGCATTCCCTATGCCCGAAGCGGCCCCGCCGCGTTTCTGCATGATATTAATTTATTGATTGACACACCCGCTGAAATTTCAATTCAACTGAACCGCGCCGATATCAATCGGCTTAACTACCTTCTATTCACTCATCTTGATCCCGATCATACCGAAGGTTTTCGGGTAGTCGAACAGATAGCCATGGATTTTCGATCTTGGGAGGCATACCCGGAAAAACAAATATGTCTGCTTCTTCCGCAACAACTACTGGGGCCCTTGCGAAGCATCCACTCTCAGTACGGGCCACTGATCGATTTCTACAAGAACAGCGGCTTTATTCGGATACAGACGTTTGAAAAATCGATTGAGATCGACGGTACCAACATAACGGCCATACCGGTGGACCGGGGATCACAAGTATCCTTTAGCTATATTTTTGATCAATGTGGGACGAAAGTTATTTATGCTCCCTGTGATATTAAGCCATTCCCGAAGAATCGTGACGAGGTTCAAGGGGCTGATCTGTTGTTCATCCAACCGGGGATTTTTGAGGATGGTTTGAAACACGATTTCGTTTATCCTCCTGACCACATCTCAAGGACCACCCTCTATACGTTTGACCAAACCGTAGAACTTGCCAAACGCATCGGTGCTAAACAGACTGTTTTCATTCATCTGGAAGAGTACTGGAACCGCAGTTATGATGACTATCAGGCTTTGGAATCAAATAGTTCGGCAATTCAATTTGCATATGACGGGATGAGGATCAATATCTGAGAGGCACTCGTATATCACAAACCTGGAACCCATTTAATCCCCGCCTCCCGCCTGCCATACTTCTTATCGTAGTGCTCACGCTGGTAGTATTCACACTGCATGCGGTTTCCTACCTTCATTGCCAGATTTCCTTGCACTTCTCCGCCACAAAGAGTTCCTGCAACGTATGCACAGTGGGTGCCATCAATTGGGTAAGCAGGACAAACGCCAAGTTCATGCGCCTTTCCACCTCCTGCTTGACGTCCGCATTTTTTTGGATTCCCAGCAATTCACATTGTGTTTCCTAATCCGTTCGCCCAGCATCTTGGCATAGACGGTGGGTCGTAGTGTCATGAAGGATGCCCCAAAACACGTATTGAATGTAATTTCCGGTTCAGGAGTCACTCTTTTGTTCGCCCTTGCGATCTTGGCATTATACCCGGAAAGGAAATGGTACATGGCCTGTTCTGCGGTTAGTTTGGCTATCGGGGGCATAACACCAACAGCATCACAAGTAAGCATAACTAAATTTTTGTGATGTCCGCCAATTCCCGTTCTGAGAGCGTTTTCTATGTGAGTGAGGGGATAAGCGGCACGAGTGTTGTTGGTTAGACTGCTATCATCCAGGACCAATCTACGAATTGTAAAGTCGTAGTTAACGTTCTCCAATATGGTCCCGAACCTTCGTGTGCATTCATATATTTGAGGCTCATTTTCAGCCGATAGATTAGTTGCTTTTGCATAGCAACCGCCTTCACAATTGAATACGCCGCTACCAGACCAGCCATGTTCATCATCACCGATAAGCTTTCTATCCGGATCTGTGGATAGGGTGGTTACCGGTGCCTTACAAACCAAAAAGGAGCGCCACATCATCCTCACTCCCGATACTCGCCGCACAATGCATAGCCATAACTCGTGCATGGTGCAGAAGATAGGTCATCGCCGTAAAGACCGCTTTCTTGATCCCTCCGGCATGGTTGGTACCGCCACTCAGGATTAAGCGCTTTCCAAAGTGCACAATGACGCATGCTTCCGTTATTGTGCCATCCATGTGTGGCGAGGCATGGAACTTTGGAGCGCAAATGATTGTGAATTCCAGTCGATGGGATGCCAGCTTTTGGGTTTCATCAATTTGTACGAACATGTTCCGGGCAAACAGATTGTGCTGGCTTCTTCGGTAATAATGCGAATTGGCACTCGATGGTGTGGGGAAGCCCCCTCATAGCAATCCTGAACAAATATATCCCGGCCATGGAAATACCCCAGCATGCGATTATACAATCCATCGAATTCTCCTGGATTAAACGGCTGATCTACAGTATCCCACGATATCTGCGACGAACTCGTTGGTTCTTTGACAATGAATTTGTCATCAGGCGAAGGTCCTGTATGATAACCCGTTCTAACGACCATCGGTCCCAGATGGCAAATCCCCCCTTCACGTCGACGTACAATTTCTTCATACATTATTGGAGAGTCGAAGGATTCCAATACACTGTTCCAACGTTTCTTATACCATGATTTAGAAACTACCCAACACAGTTACACTGCCACATACCAGAAATCTACTACATATCAAAAATCAAAGTATCAATATCTACCCTTTCCCTCGTTGCAGAGACTTGACACTCAAAATCATGAAAACAAGCGCGAATGCCAGCAGGACAACTAGTTCCATCCATATCTCACCCAATCCCCACCCGCGAACCATCACAGACCGCATCGCCTCAACTCCGTAAGTCGGGGGTATTGCGAAAGATGCCCATCGTAGAAAACTGGGGATTGCCTCCACCGGCCAGAAGATTCCGGCCAGCAAAAATGTTGGGAGAATTATCATTGGCAGAAATTGTACGGCCTGCGCCTCCCTTTTGGCTGCAGCAGAAAGGAGAATCCCGAGATTTACACTTACCAAGGCCAACAAAGCAACGATTATGTATGCCAGGAAAGGATTACCTTCAATAGTAATATTGAAGCCCACTGTAGCAATAATGAGCAGTAGAAAAGCCTGCACCATACCTATAACTCCAAAGGCTATAACATATCCCAGCACAATCTCTCCATCACGCATAGGGGAAGCTTTCAAACGTTCTAACGTGCCACTGGTCCGCTCACCAACAAATGCCAACAATGTTAACAACGTGGTCAGCAGAAATATGGCAAAAGCCATAATACCGGGCACAAAGAAATCGATAAACTCAGCGTCTTCGCCATAGACCGGGGATTCACTCACACTAACTGGCATTTCCCCTCCGGCTTGCGTCAGTGTTTCTGTCATCGCCTCCCGCAATGTGGTAGCTATGGCGCTGGCTACGTTGACATTGCTTTTGTCACCCCTCAAATGAATAACGGCATTCTTTGTAGCGATATTTTGAGAAAAGTCCTCCGGGAACACGAAAACCGCCCAGGCATTGCCATCCTCTACTTTTTTTACTGCCTCCTGCTCGCTATCCATAAAACGGATATTGAGAGTCTGTTCATCAAGGTTTCCGATTATTGTATTTGAAAGATCGCTGCCATCGTGATCCACCACGATCACATCAACGTCCTCAACTTCACCGCTGAAAGCGATTCCAAAAAGGGTCATTGCCAAGACTGGAGCTAATATAATTAGAGCTACAGTCCGCCGATCGTGTCTCAATCCGCGAAATATTCGTTTAGTGATAGCCAGGGCTCGTTTAATCCGCATGATGCCCCCCTTTCCTGGCTAGCTCTAAAAACGCATCTTCAAGTGATCCGCACCCGGTAGATTGAATTATGTCTTGCGGAGACCCTTCAGCAATCAATTTGCCCTGCCTCATCATCCCGATCTTGCCACATCGGTGAGCCTCATCCATATAGTGTGTTGTTATCACTACTGTGGCTCCTCGTTTTCCCAAGGTTTCAAAATACTCCCAAAACGACGCTCTCAACTCGGGATCAACCCCGACTGTCGGTTCATCCATAAAGAGCAGTTCCGGATTATGAATCATGCTGCATGCAAGAGAGGTTCGATGCCTCATACCACCACTCAGGTTCGAAACCGGGGTGTTACGCCATTTTGTAAGGTCGACAAATTCCAATAGTTCCTTTTCCGCCGAAGCTATTTCCGCCCGGCTCATACCGTAAACCTCGCCAAAAAGGCAGATATTATCATTAATACTAAGATCGAGATACAAGGCTGTTTCCTGAGGCATATAGCCGATCCTTGGAGCAATGGAATTATCGCCAACCTTCTTCCCCAGTAAAAATGCCTCTCCACCTGTTGGCTTGAGGAGATCACAAAGTACCTTAATTGTGGTGGTTTTCCCCGATCCATTCGGGCCCAGGAGTCCATAGGTTTCGCCTCGTTCTATCTTCAAATCGAGATTATCGACCGCAGTAAACGCGCCGTATTTCTTAACCAGACCACGGGTTTCTACAGCCAAACCATTTTCACCCTGACTCATGTTCACCTCCCTTTAATCCTTTATGAAGCAATTCGGCCAAAACGAGAGAAATGTCCCCAGGTTTTGATGCATCTATCGGACTGCCTTCCCGCTCCAGGCTGTATAGCAAAATGAAGCCTATCCCCATTCCTGTCATCGCTCTGGCAAGAACGGCAGGATCATTTATTTTAAAATCACCGGCAGCCATCCTTGATTCTATGAACGATTCCACCCTGGCCATTATCGGTTTTAGAATCTGTTCCACCCACTGCTTACGAACTTCCGGGTCCCGATTAACTTCGCTAAAAAGAAACATGAAACTATCGATATTATCAAAACCAAATCTCAATCGGTTTTCCATAAAGGCCGAGAGAAAAGCCATGTCATCTTTTTGGCTGGTATCCTCTAGTAAATTCACCAAAGATGCTGTGAAAAACCTTTCTTTCATCAGTGATATCAGTAATTCCCGTTTGCTTTCGAAATAATTGTATATGGTGCCCACAGCTACACCTGCTTCATGAGCAACATCAGGAACGGTCGTTTCCCCGTAACCCTTACGTGCAAATACCGCGAGAGCTGCATTCATAATCCGCTCTCGCTTTTGTTCCACCAGAAATGGAGTGTCCGGTTTCTTACCAGCCATAAATAAACCTCATAATATGAATGAATATTCATTCATATTATGAGGTTACACTGCATTTGCAATGTTGTCAATAGTTATCAATGAACGGTTCCGCTCTATATTGGTTGATTAACAGATTCTATCTCTTTGGGGAATGATGTGGTGAAGAAGGTATTGGAGTAAGTTCGGCGGATCAGAATAAACTCTAGTTGGCCTGTCTAAAGAAGATGAAAAAGGAAACCAATAATTAGTGCGAGTATGGACCTAGGCACTAGATGTTCACAAAGAATTGTTATCCTGTATAGGGTTCACTATCTCTACCAATGAGTACGTCTACCGAACAACCATCACTTAGTTGGATTCTTCCCAATAGTACACAGTCGGGAGGTCCATACTCGCACGGGGATTATACCACTTTGGGGGAGTTTGTCAACCAGAAACGAGCGGAACCCAAGAGACGAGTAAAGGCTTGCTATTTTCGGGCTACGATGATCGCGGTATTCCACGTAAAAAACATTTTATCATCCATTATTTGAGGACTCATCGCTGCCTTATCGCCTTCCATCGAATCAATTATCATTTCTCGTATCGTCTTTGTGGTTTCGGCATCAGCGCCGCCCAATCGAATCCACTCGTCGAAGGCCATGATATGAGGCCATAGTTCCGAGTGCGATACAATCAACCCACTTGATCTGAGCATTCCCTCCAATTCCGAACGCTTCCATTGCCTTACCTCAGAAATATCGCGTAGTTTGGTTATTCGGTTTTGAAGGTCGCCTTCTTGTTGATCCTCAGAAGAGATTACGTCCATTATCATTACCCTGCCACCTTGCTTACACACACGCGCCATCTCAGCAAACGCAGTTTCAGGTTCAGTAAAATGGTGTACCGCTATTCGGCAAGTAACCACATCAAAACTCTCGGCGGCGAACGGCATCCGGGCGGCATCAGCTAGCGCCAAAACGGTGTTATTCTGGTTCCCAAGCGCTACCTTTGCTTTCTCCAGCATAGCCATGGTAAAATCGGTCGCTATCAGTTCCGCTCCGGTATTAGAGATTGCTACAGCAAGAAATCCTGTACCCGTAGCTATATCCAGGATTCTATCGTTTTTCGTAATTTCAGCCAGCTTTAGCAATAACGCCAAATTACGTTCGTCTGCCAATAAACTGCTGGTGCTATACTCCTGAGACTTTTTGCCAAAAAGTTGGCGTACCAGTGACTCCTGTGATTCTGAATTCTCTTTCATGCTTTCATTCCCTCATTAGAGCTTATTATGTCAAGTGCGGACATGTGCGGTGATTATCGCTGCTGTGTATGTAAAATACACTTCTTCATCACGCAACTGAACTCTCAAACCCGACTTGTCATCTTCAATCGACTCCATCATCAACTGTCGAACCTTATTAGCGGCCACTTCGTCCGGATTGGCAATGTAAAGCCATTCCTCCATTTGCCAAGTATATTTCCACGTATTGACTTCGTCCATTTCCAAGTCACACGTTTTCAGCATTCCTTCCAGTTCCGATCGGGAATATTGTTTGACATGAGAAGAATCCCGCAATCGTTCCATCTTGTTATGGTATTCGCTCCGAGCACCATCCTCCGAAGAGACAATATCCATAATCACAATTCGCCCTTCCGGCCTGCATACCCTGCGTATCTCGCGAAAAGCCTCATCCGGTTTAGTGAAATGATGTAATGCTACCCGGCAAGTAACCACATCGAAAGAATCATCTTCAAAAGGAAGTATTTCGACATCTGCCAATGCGAATGAGGTGTTGTCACCCGTCTTTGGACGTGTTTGTTGCAACATTTCCAAAGTAATATCAGTTGCCACTACATCCTTGGCAACCTTTGATAAAGCAGCCGCCAAAAAGCCTGTTCCCGTAGCCAAATCCAGAACCCTTTCACTCCCCATAATCCCGGCCATTCTAATGATGGCATTCAGATTTTCCTCGTCAGCCAGGAGGCAATTGGCATTGTAGGACAACGCCTGCCTTCCAAAGTTTTCCTGAACCTGCCGTTTTATCCCCTGTGAGTTGTCACCACTCGTTTTATTACCATTCACAGCAGCAGCTGCTCCCTTGCGCGATCGAACTCCTGCTTAAGGTCTTCGGATTCCAATGAAAGCGCTTCCCACTCTTCAGTGAGGGTGTCGATAGTATTTTTTAGTTTGCGATGTTCTTCTATTGTCTCCACAACGCGAGCGCTATCATCATAGTGCTCAGGATCAGCCATTAACTCCTGAACGCGAGCAAATTTAACTTCTAACTCTGAAAGCTCCGTTTCGATCTCTTTTATTCGTTTTTTTATCGGGGAGCTTTTTCGATAGTATTCGTTCCTCAGTTCTCCCTCAACTTGTTTTCGTGACCGCGATTTGTCTTTTTTCGAACCGTCTGTTTTGGAAGTGTCTGTCGAAACATCCGGGGATACTTCTGAGCCGTACTGCTCCTTCCAGTATAAGTAGCTATCATAGTTGCCGGGAAATACATGGATATTTCCGTTTTTGACTTCCACAATTTTGTTAGCGATCTGCTGGATCAACGTTCTATCGTGAGTAATAAAACAGAGTGTGCCGCCATACGATTCAAGGGCATCTGTGAGGACTTCTCGGGATGGAATATCGAGATGATTGGTTGGCTCATCCATTAACAGCAAATTGGCTGGCCGAACCAGCATTTTGGCAATAGCCAAGCGTGCTTTCTCTCCACCGGAAAGCACGGACACTTTTTTCTCTACATCGTTCCCGCTAAAAATGAATGCCCCCAGTATTCCCCTCAGTTTCTGTTCCGATTCATCGCCCGCCATGCGACGAAGTTCTGCCAGCACCGTATTTTGGGGATCGAGCAAATCCAATTGATACTGGGCATAATAGGCAGTCTCCACCTTATGTCCCAGCTTGCGTTCCCCTTTTTCGAAAGGTAACTCTCCCGTCAGGATTTTCAAAAGAGTGGTTTTCCCAGCCCCGTTTGGTCCTACCAGAGCCACACAATCGCCTCTATTTAATACAAGGTTGAGGTTTCCATACACCTCATTCGACCCATACGATTTTGAAACATGCTTCAGTGCAATTACCTCTTCTCCGCTTCTCTCCGGTTCCGGGAACGAGATTCGCACCTTCCTGGTCGATCTGGGGACGATTATCCGTTCCATTTTGTCCAGACGTTTTATTCGGCTCTGGGCCTGTGACGCTCGTTTTTTATCGGCCCTGAAGCGTTCGATAAACCTCGTCTCTTTCTTTATTTTAATCTCCTGCCGTTTGGCTGTAGCCTCACGCACTTCCAGACCTTTCTGACGGGCAATTACATGACTGTCATAGTTACCTTCATGAACTATCACCTCGTCCTGATCGAAAGCCAAGACCTTTTTTACGACCCGATTCAAAAACGATCGATCATGGGAAGTAACCAGGACTGCGCCTTGGTAGCTTTTGAGATATTCCTCAAACCACATGCACGATTCAAGATCGAGGTGATTTGTTGGTTCGTCCAAAAGAAGCAAGTCAGGGTTTAAAAGAAGAAGCTTAGCAAGCGCAGCTCGCATCAACCAACCACCGCTGAATTCATTCAAAGGTCTGTTGAAATCTGACTCCGAAAACCCAAGCCCTGAAAGGATCACTTTGGATTCATATTCGGCATCATACCCTCCGGCTGCTTCATACTGATGCTGGAGTTCGCCAAGCTCTCTAAGTAGTTTTTCCGAACTATCCAATTCCAAACCTTCCGCCAGGTCCTCCTGGAGAATCCTGATTCTGTGCTCAAGGCCGGTCAGACGAGTGGAAGCTCCAGCTACATCCTCCAGAAGTTTTCGTTTTGAAGAGGGCTTTATTTCCTGCTCCAGAAAACCGATGTCGGTACCCTTTCTTATTGTCACGCTGCCAGAATCGGGAGCCATGTTCCCTGTGATAAGTTCAAACAAAGTTGTCTTTCCCGATCCATTCGGGCCTATTATGGCAATTCGGTCCCGGGCGCTGACATTTAAGGTCACCCCGGAAAAAAGCGTACGGTCACCGTATGATTTGGTAAGATTGGAAATGCTTAGCATATCGAATTTACACCTACGTTAAATCATCGTACATTAGGGGCAAAGACAAAGCAAGTTACGCACATAACAATATTGACTACTTCCTTTCATTGTTGTAAACTCCCCGTAATAAAACATGATCGTTTGTTAGAGGAGGATCGAAATGTTTTGTACCAAATGTGGAGCAGATAACAATGATAATGCCGAATTCTGCACCAGTTGCGGGAACTCACTGAAAGGCGGGGCGCCTGCCCGTAGCGCCTCGAATCAAACCAGCACTAGCTTAACCAAAAGGGATCCAATAATGGTACTAATTTTCACCATCATAACGTTTGGTATCTATGGTATATACTGGTACGTTATGACCAAACTGGAGATGAACGAATCCGGCGCTGATATTCCCACAGCATGGCTGATCATATTACCGATCATAAGCATCTGGTGGATGTGGAAATTCAGCGAGGGTGTTGAGCAAGTAACAGATGGTCAAATGAATGGGCCTATTGCATTTCTACTGCTTTTCCTACTCGGTGGCATTGGCGCAGCCATAATTCAGAGTTCTTTGAATAAATTTGCTGCCGATTAGAGGAACCAATATCAGTAGTATTTGTTTTCGTATTTTATCAGGATAAATCCATAAACGTTTAGACAACAATGCGATATCGTTGTCTAGGCGCATCGTTCCATTAGTTACGTGCCACCATCGCCATATCCCATTTTTGTACTTTGGGAAGTCTCTCGTGACATGGCAGACGAACCACTCCATTTTGGAAATCCCCTCGTACTTCGAATTGAAACTACCTTCATGCACTGCTATAATCATAGCCAACTATCATAAATCCTGAAGCCGGAGGAATTTAACAGTGAAAAAAACTGCCCTCACATTATTGCTCATTACGCTGGCATTATTTATGTCAACTTTTATATACGGCTGCTCTAGTGACGGAGGTGCCACAGGGGAACCCGGAACCGCAGGCGCTCAAGGCCCAAAAGGGGACACAGGAGATATCGGTCCAGTAGGACCCCAGGGACCGGAAGGTAAAAGTGGTGATGCGCTGGCATTCCCTGATGGTTTCGATGGTGTAACCTCAATAATCCGCGGATCTCTATTCTCATCCCCATACACCATTCCAGCAGGCAAAACACTATACATAAACAACATCAATAACGATGGATGGACACCCAATAACCTCAAGGTTGACGGAATAGCAGTTGCACCTATCTCCGGTTTTAACTCCTACCAACTGCCAATAGTCGTAGCTGATGGACAGACTCTTTCCGCAGAGCTTCGCGAGAACTCATCGGACATCGTTTTTAATGGTTTCCTTGTAGATACCAGCATCACTCCAATCACTCAAAACAACCTTGTCAATATGCCTTATGCCGTACCTAATGGAAAAACCCTTTACATTAACCACCTGAATCCTGATTTTATATCGTATACTGAGCTAATGGTCGATGGCACTACGGTTTGCTCTATAACCAAATTTTATTCGTGCCAGCATCCAATCGTTGTAAATGAAGGTCAGGTTATCTCCACCGATCCACACAACATTACCATCAATGGTTACCTAATGGATAATTGATAGTAATATCTCACCCAATACTGCGGTCAAGGAAGAGATGCTTGAGTTTGCCAGGAAATGGGGCCCCCAGCCATTTCATCTTGATGAGGAGGCAGCTCGTTCTTATCCCAGCGGAGAATTGACAGCGCCCTCAGGGTATATGCTGGGCATCACTACTTTGCTGCTCGCTCGTATGAATCCTCCCAAAGTAGCAGTATTAGCCAATCTGGAGTATGAGAGAACCAAACTTCCAGTAGCGGTTCGTGCTGGTGACGAACTCATTATGAGAATGGAGCACCTCGAAAAACGAGAATCGCAGAGCAGACCTGACCGCGGAATTGTTCGCACTCTAATGGAGGTCAAGAACCAGCACGATCAAATAGTGCTTAGCTCTGTTGGTCTTGGTTTGGTGGCAAGACGGAAAACCAAGTGAAGAAGGTGTTTATATGTCGGATGAATTGGTAAAAATAATTTCATCAAAATTACCTGAACAATCAAATATAGATATACCTCCAAAAATATTTGTGGATATGGAGGGAGAGTACATAGACTACGAGGAAGGGAAATCGCTCACTGCAAGATTTCCGGTAAAAGAACGATATCAGAATCCACTTAGAGCGATGCAGGGAGGCATGATAGTTGCCGCTATGGACAACACGTTCGGGCCTTTGAGTTATATGGTCGGCCCCCCAAGTGTTACTGCGCATATCAATGCAACATATATACGCTCGGTTACAGCAAAAGACAAGTTTATTGATGTGACCGCAATGGTCGTTGAAGTAACCAAAAGTATGCTCCACATGCGAGCCGAGGTTAGAAATCTTGATGGCGATTTAGTAGCTATCAGTCAATTAATCAACTATTTTGTAAAACCAGCATAGTATCATTTAAGTGGATTTGATAACATTTTATACAGATGAATCGAGTCATACTTAGACAACCAATACCCGAAGCTGGCCTAAGCCCAAAGACAACCGACTATGTATGCTGATAGAGATGTTATGCTGCTTCCCTGGTGTCTTCATTCTTTCGAAAATGGCAATAGATGTACGGTTGTCTGACGCCTAATGGAGTTACGTGCTCTTGTTGAAGATTCTGTATGAGGTGGAAACCTTCTTCGAATTCATGACATAACGAGTCAGGTGTATATCGAACCAGATCTAATCCACTACATTTCGGGGGAGCTTCGGGACTGAAGGTTGCGATTATAAGATTCCCGTTTGGCTTGAGAGATTGCCATACGGCATTAAAATACGTATTTCGATCCTCGGGACTGGTGAGGAAATGAAAAACAGCTCGATCATGCCATAAATCGTATTGGTTGGGCGGAGGCGTATATTTAGTGACATCAGCTTCAATCCAAGTGACTTCACTAGATCGATTGCCTAATCGATTCTTGGCAATTTCGATGGCATATGAGGAGAGATCGAGAATGGTAACGTTGTCAAATCCTCTATCAAGCAGATCATCCACCAAAGTTGAACAGCCGCCTCCAATATCAATAATTTGTGCGGACTGCTCCAACGCAATCTCCTCGATAAATTGTAGCGAATTCTCCAAGTGGGGTCGATACCAGCCCACTTGAGAAGGATCTGTATGCTGATATACGTTGTCCCAATGTGATTTGCGCTCCATCTCATCACCTCTGACCAAATACTATACGGCTATTATAGACCAACCATTGGTGAAGGCAAATCTAATGGTTTTCACTGAAGACATCCTTTGTATCAATTTACACGGTATAGCAAGTTGATTGACACGACTAACCATCGCGGCTAGTTTTTAGTTTTGGCATGTTTCCCTTTGCAGCCCTCTTCCCAGCGCTGTAATCCGCACCCGCTACAAGACCCGCCACGGCAATCAACAGTCTCTTCCTCTTCAATGGCGCGCGCATACTCTCGCTTAAGAAATTCGATACTCACGCCTGTGTCGATGTGAGCCCAAGGCAGAGCTTCATCAAGCGCTCGTTCCCCAACATAACTCATGGGATCTATCCCGCATTCATCAAAAGACTGCATCCATTTATCGAAATCAAAGAGTTCATTCCAAGCATCGAAGATACAACCTTTCTGCCAGGCCATATGAATGACCTTCCCCAACCGCCGATCTCCTCTAGACATTACCCCTTCGAGCAGGCTTACCTGAGGATCATGCCAGGAAAGTTTGGATTCGGCTTTGCGAATTCCGTGTTTTAGAATGTCCTGTTTTGCTGACAGGTCTTCTTCAGAGCTTTGTGCTACCCACTGAAATGGGGTATGAGCTTTGGGAATAAGCGTGGAAACATTGACCCGAATGTTCGGTTTCCTTCCATTTACCCCCTTGATCTGCCGTACTCGTCTAACCAGATCGACAATACCTGTTACGTCTTGCTCAGCCTCCGTTGGCAGACCAATCATGAAATACAATTTGAAGTTACGCCATCCGTGATCAAGTGCAAGCGCAATACACTGTATGATATCCTCTTCCGTTACCCCTTTGTTTATGACGCGGCGCATTCGAGCTGTACCGGCCTCTGGCGCGAACGTCAAACCGGTTTTTCGCTGTCCCTGAATTGACCTGGCCAGTTCTATTGAAAACGCATCAGGTCTGAGGCTAGGCAAAGATATATTAAGATGATGACCCCTGTATTTCTCCGAAATAGAAGTAACTAATTCCGTAATACCGGAATAATCGCTGGTACTCAGAGAAAGCAATGATATTTCTTCATATCCGCAATTAGTTTCAATCTCATCCACGGCGCTGACAATCTCGGAAACCGAACGTTCCCGTACTGGCCGATAAATAATACTCGCCTGGCAAAAACGGCAGCCCCTGGTGCAACCGCGCTGGATCTCAACCGCTCCCCTGTCATGCGTAACCTCGATGAACGGAATGATAGGGCGAGTGAGCGGCGCAGGTAATTCGGATACAATCCTTCGTTCAATAACCTCTTTGGCTTCCGGGGCTATCGGTATAATAGATTCGAAGCTTCCATCGGGTTTATATTCAACTCGATACAAAGCAGGTACATAGATACCCCTAATCTGAGCAATGGATCGAAGCAACTCATCTTTTGAACCCGATCCACCTTTCTTCCAGAGAGCCGCGGCATCGATCAGTTCCAGGATGACCTCTTCCCCTTCGCCGATAACAAAGGCATCGATGAAATCCGACATGGGTTCAGGGTTTAGAGCGCAGCTACCGCCAGCAATAACCAGGGGTAACGATTCGTTTCGGTCTTCAGACCTAACCGGGAGGCCAGCCAAATCGAGCATGTTCAGCACATTAGTGTAGGATAACTCATAACCCAGCGAAAAGCCTATTACATCGAAATCTCTCAAAGGATGCTTTGTTTCCAAGCTAAAGAGAGGGATCGATGATTGACGAATCTGCGATGCCATGTCTACCCACGGAGCAAAAACCCGCTCAGCCAGTACATCGGGGCGTTTATTTAACAGATCGTACAGTGTGGCTATCCCCATATTAGACATACCGATCTCGTATGCATCCGGATAGGCCAGGACAATCTTAGTATCAATTGCATCCCAATCTTTGATGATACTATTCCATTCCCCTCCCGTGTAACGGCCAGGACGGGTTACGTTGTGCAAAACTCTGTTTAAATCCAACATATACAGTTTCCTTCAAATTAAGCCTGAATATTATAGCCGCTGAATCGGATCAAGCGCAAATCAGGCATCTGCTTTAAAACTAGGGTTGAAAAAGTTTCACCTGGACAGTACAATCGAAGCATAGTAAAACGAACCTTAGCGGGAGAACATTGATGGGCAAGAAAATATATCAATCTGGAGACAGATACGCCAAGCAGGGTAGCCAGCCAAAGAAGAAACGCTCCCAGAAACCCAGGCCTCAAATCAACGCCAGCGGTGCTTCTCCGCAAGCAACTGTGGCAGAACGTTCTACAAGGAGAGTACTACAGTCATCGCCACCTGCTACCAGGCAAGCAGCGTCTGCAAAAGCTTCCGTATACGGATATGTATTCTCTGATTTAAAAAGAACCGGGATATTTGCCGCGATAGCGTTTGTCATACTCATCATACTGGCCATTATACTTTAGGGCCTCTTTCGTCTGTCTTTACTATAAATAAATCCTTGCCACCTTCTTTTGAACTGGCCCCGATTTTGGGCAGCATTGCGTGCGAGAATTCACCCTTTTTCTTTTTCGAAGATGATAGATTTTGGATGTTGTCTTTTATTTCAGCCAGTTTTCCCTCTGCCTCTTTTGAACCCACCTCTACTATTACGCCACTTACCCCAGCTTCAAATAGCAATTCCAAATCAGCCCTATTCTCCGGTAAGGGCACCAACGCCGGCTTGTCAGCCAAAGCAAGTAGCCTCCCATAATTCATAAGCTGTTTAATACTCAAATGATCAGATTTTCCCTTCCCAGTAATTAGCAGGGCATCAACCTGAATTACCTCGATTGCTTCAGCGAGACCATCCTCCCAATATGAGTCGACCTCTAAAACCTTGCCTATTTTCTCATCATGCAATAACTGTGCCGGCAATTCGTAATTCACCACTATATAGTCGCAACCTGCCGCTGACAGGCTTTCAATATCCTCGATGTCGCCTGCTTTCAATCGCACGCCCCATGGTGTTTTTCCCATCAAACCGCTTAGCTTAGAAATTGAGGCTAGCTGGTCGATAGGGTTTCTGATATCAAAGAGCAGCGCATCCGATCCTCCCGAAATGGCTTGTCCCACCAAGTCAGAATCGTACTGATCCAGTAGGGCAACGAGTATCATGGGAGCGCTCTTAAACCTAGCTCTTTGACCAAAGCCAATCGGCTGGTCATTCCCGCGAGAAATCTGTTCCAGCTTTTTAACGAATTCGCTCATACTCAACCCTTATTTATTCACGGTTAGCCTTTTGATTGCCTGTCCCAGACCTTCAAGCGTAAGAGGAAACATAGGGAATATCTGTTCTATCATCTGTACAGTGGGATGCTTCCAGAAATGTTCTTCTTCAGGGTTCATCCACACACAATGGGTAAAGTGATTCGCAAGTTCCTGGAGCCTGAGAATACCCGGCTTTTCGTTGCGTTCGTAGTAATAGATTGCTCCATATCTGTGTGTAAGCTCAGAGGTCGCCATCCGGCCATCACCTACCAGCACCACCTTATAATCGGAAGTGAAATTGCGGGTAAGCCACTCGGTCGGTATTCCATCGTCATGCTCAATATCCTGATAGACGTTATCATAAATGCAATTGTGGAAGTAAAAGAATTTGAAATCCTTGAAATGGGAAACAGAGTGCGCCGCAGTAAACAACCGTGAGCACAATCGAGCATAGGGTATCATCGAACCGCCAGTATCCATCATCAGCAGCAACTTGGTGGAATTGATCCGGCTGCGCATCCATTTGAGATCGATATCACCGGCATTACGGGCAGTTGAATCGATGGTACCTTCGATATCCAACTCTTCCTCGGGGCCAATCCGGCCAAGCTGACGTAATCCCCGTAAAGCAATTTTTATCTGTCTTACATCAAGGATCACATCACTGCGGTAGCCCTTGAACTGCCGCTTTTGCGCTATTTGAACTGCACCCCTGCCCTTCGATTCCCCACCGATCCTGATTCCAGCCGGATGTCTTCCACCGTGACCAAATGGGCTGGTCCCACCTCTACCTATCCAGTAACCGCCTCCGTCATGCTGCTCATTTTGCTCCTCAAGACGTTTCTCAAGCTCTTTCATTAGCTCATCGAGGTCCCAATCATCAAACTGCGCCATTTCCTCTTCGGTGAAAAGCGATTCAATACTGGCAACATTTTCGGGGTCTTTTAACCAATCCAGAATCTCGTCTCTGATAGCATCCGGCGTCTCGATCCCCTGAAAATACTCTTGAAAAGCGAGGTCATACGGATCAAAGAAGGTTTCACTTTTCACCAGGATGGCCCTGGCTAAAAAGTAGAATTCTTCAAGATTGGAGATGTACCCGTTGGAAAGCGCCTGCATCAGCGTCATCCACTCGGTTAGCGTAACCGGTACACCTTTCCTTTTTAGCGTGAAGAAAAAATCAGTGAACATATTTTTAAGTATTCAGTATTGGAAGTTATCAGTCAGAGTTTTTACTTAAATAGATTGCTTCGCTTCTGACTCTTGGCTTCTGAATTCTGACTCCTATATTTAGTATCTCCAGCGAACGTTCCTGGTACCGCCACCACCTGTAGCATTACCTGTATAAGCAGTGTTGAAGTATTCGTGGTCTACTTCCTTTTTGAGCAATGTCCCTATAAACGGGATCTCTTGTGATATCTTATCGTGTGGAATTCCTCCAATCATAAGAGCCTGCAGCCAATCAAGGAGCTCGCTTGTTGATGGCTTTTTCCGAAACTCGTCAACATTCCTTAGGGCATAGAAAACTTTCATTGCTTCTTTGAGTAACTTGCTTTCGATATCAGGAAAATGGACATGAACAATCTCTTCCATCCCTTCTTTTTCCGGAAACTCGATATAGTGGAATACACAACGGCGCAGGAAAGCATCCGGGAGTTCCTTTTCAGCATTCGAAGTAACAATCATGATCGGTCGGTTTTTGGCCGAGATGGTCTGCTTGGTCTCAGGAATATAGAAGGTCATCACATCCAATTCGTTTAGAAGATCATTAGGGAACTCTAGATCCGCTTTATCAATCTCGTCAATGAGCAACACTAACTGCTCATCAGAATCGAACGCTTCCCCCAGTTTTCCCAGTTTGATGTACTGGCTAATATCGGCGATATCCTTATCGCCAAAACGGCTATCGTTTAAACGCTGCACAGTATCATAGACATACATACCCTCTTGGGCTTTAGTAGTCGATTTGATATTCCAGATAAGGAGTTTCTTATCCAGTCCTTTGGCTATACTATGTGCCAGCATGGTTTTCCCGGTTCCCGGCTCACCTCTGATAAGTAGCGGCCTACCCAGAGCTATTGAAACGTTGACGGCACTTTTTAGCGGTGACGAAGCAACGTAATCTGCTGAACCTTTGAATTTGTCGAAATCCTTATCGAAATACGGCATTGTATTGTCCTCCCGGCGTTAGCCATAGTGTTGCTGCGCATTCCAGCAAAAAACTGAGGCGCATTCAGTAATTATTGTATCACGAATAGAGCGTATGGTTCAAAAATGCCTCTGCCTGAATGATCGCACTCTATCAATAAAATGATCTTTAAGGCTAAAAAGGTTATAATAACGTCTGTGTGCAAATGGTGATGACCTTTTCGGTTTTGACCAACCTAAAACATCGCCATAAAAAACAACTGTTCATACAACAGAAAGTGGGAGTAAAAAGTGGAAATCTTGAAGCAGATCAATTATGAACCAAAAAATGTTGTCGGCGGATACACAGACAGAATATTGAGGATCGATCTAAGCACGCAGGAAATCTCAATCCAGGAATTGCCTCCTGAGTACAAGGATAAATACACCGGTGGCCGTGGATATGCCATGCAATTGATCTGGGATGGCACAACCAGCCAGACCCGCTATGACAGCGCTGAAAATATCCTGGTTATGGCCAGCGGGCCCCTCGGCAACGAGCCCAGCTTCCCAGGAACCGGAAAATTTATAGTCGGCACAATCTCACCCCTGACGAGCACTTTTGTAGATTCCAATATCGGCGGTCATTTCGGGCCGCTACTGAAGCTAGCCGGTTTTGATGCGATAGCTGTTTCCGGCATATCCAGAGAGGATGTAGTCATCCTTATTGATGGTGACGCTCGCACTATCAGCATTGCCGCTACGCCTTCTTATGGAGAGGAAACCGATAAAGGGGCCCTTTCATTCGGTGATAGATTGCTCAGCGAAGTTGGCGGCGGGGAATATAGCGATACAGTTGCTGCTGTAACCGTGGGGCAAGGCGCAACCAACACCAAATTCGGAATCGTTAATAGCTTGTATTTCGATAAAAAACGTAACCGCATTCGCTCCAAACAAGCCGGCAGGGGCGGTACCGGAACCGTTATGCGATACAAAGGACTTCGAGGAATTGTTACCCGAACCGGATTATCCAAGGCAAATGGGAACAACGCCATCGATAAAGAAGGAGTTCGCAGAGCTGGGTCTGCACTTCGCGAGGTCGTCGCGAAACATGATCCGGAGCAGCTGAACCTGTCCGCTTGGGGCACCACCGCCCTCTCCGAATATATGGATAAATTCCATCTTCTTCCCATAAACAACTACCAGTTCGGGCATAGTTCCGAATCACCAAAGCTATTTGCCCAGGTATTTCATGATGACTATTTCTCCAAAAAGATTCCGGATGGATGCTATTACGGGTGTAATTTGGCTTGCGCCAAAGGAGCTGAAAACATCACCCTGAAACGCGGACCCCGCGCCGGGCAGGTTGTGGGAGTCGATGGGCCCGAATACGAAACTGTTGGAGCAGTTACGTGTATGGGCATTTTCAGCCCCGATTTCATTTTGGAATACAACTGGTACTGTGACGAACACGGAATCGATACTATTTCCACCGGTGTTGTGATCTCATTTTATATGGAGTGTTTCCAGAGAGGGTTCCTTACCGCCGAAGACACTGGCTATGAATTGAAGTTCGGTGATGAAGAATGTGCCTCACGATTGGTACACGAGATAGCTGCCGGTGAAGGTTTTGGTAAAATCGCGGGACAGGGTGTGGCTTTGGGTAAGGATTGGGTAGCTCGCAAGGCTGCTGCTAGTCAGGGTGTTGCAGAAAATGCCATCATGGCCGAACTGGATAAGTTTGCTATGGTCTGCAAGGGACTAGAATTCTCGATGTACATTTGCAAAGAGTCGCTTGCTCAGCAGGGCGGATATGGCTTCGCTCTTAAAGGCCCCCAACATGATGAGGCATGGCTTATTTTCATCGATCAGGTTCATAAAGAGTTACCCACTTTCGAGCACAAAGCCGAGGCGCTCAAGTTCTTCCCTCTTATTAGAACATGGTTCAATGCTACCGGCCTTTGCAAGCTTCCGTGGATTGATGTGCGTCATCCCGATGCCGCCGCTACTGACACTCCTTCTAGGAATTACCCTACGCTCGATTACTATGTTCAGTACCTCAATGCTACAACCGGAAGCAATAAGACACTAAACGATGTCCTTGAGGATTCGGAAAGGCTTGCCGTTTTGCAGAAGTTGATCAATCTGCGCCAAGGTAGAGGGACCCGTGCCAGCGATCAGATTCCACTGAGAGCAATGGGGCCAGCCTATTTCAACGAATACGAATCGCGCGCAGATTATTATGAGGAATGGTTGACCGAACAACTCGGAGCAGAATATGTGCCTGCCAGCCCTGAGGAACGGCACGAGCTTCTTATTGAGAAAAGGAAAGAGGCTTTCCAGACTCTCTGTGATGTTGTTTACAAATCAAAGGGATTCACTCCCGATGCTATCCCGATGCGTGAAACCGTTAACAAATTTGGACTTCTGGACGAACAAGCGGACAAGCTGCTGGCTGAGTTCGACGTTTAACGAATCCGGCCCTGTACAATGACAGTCAGAATTGAATTCTTGGGAATGCAACGCTCTATCACAAAGACGAGCGCCATTGACATGCCTATATCTGAAAAGACGATTGTAGCGGATGTTCTTGAATATGTCAGGGGCCGCTATCCCGATCTCCCGCTTGATGAAAAGATGATCCTCATGATCGTCAACCAGGGAATGACGTCTCCGGATACGATATTGAAGAGGAATGATACGGTCTCATTCCTCCCTGCCATCGGGGGTGGATAGGACTAGATGGTAGTTGATTTTCAGTTATAACTCTAATTAGTTGATGAATTCTCAATAGGCTGTAGCGGAAAGAACGATGTCGATAATTGAAATCGGTTGTTGCGGAGCATACTGTAGAACCTGCCGTGAATTTAGAGACGGAAGATGCCGTGGTTGTAAGCTGGGATACGAATATGGCCAAAGAGACATCAACAAAGCCAAGTGCAGGATGAAGGTGTGCTGCTTTAAAGAGCGGAACCTGGAGACATGTGCCGATTGTCAGGATTACTCTGCCTGCGAAACAATCTTAGGATTTCATGACAAAAGCGGATACAAATACAAGAAATACAAGCAGTCAATGAATTTTATCAGAGAAAATGGTTATGAGAGTTTTCTCAAGTTGGCTGATAGTTGGACAGGTCCTTACGGTAGATTGAAATGATTCCGTCAGTATTTGCTTAGAACCGCTTTTTCATTTAATCACAAAAGCACTTATTTGTAACCCGAGCCAATAATTACTATAGTCTTACAACTTTCGCAGCCTGCAATTACCTCATTGGCCGCGATTTAAGAAACGCAAGCATTTGGTCTGCTGGGTTCATTGGCACTTTCTTCTGGGGCACTTTTTTAATAATCTCGTGTTTTATGGCCACCTTTTCCTCGGGCACTTTCTTAATAATCTCGCTTCTTGTGGCCACCTTTTTCTCGGGCGCTTTTTTAATAACCTCGTGTTTTATAGCCACTTTTTTCTCGGGTACCTTTTTAATAACTTGTATTATCTCAGTCTCAGTACTCTCTTCTAATTCTTCCAGTATCTCGCGTTCTCGTTCTTTACGAAACTTCACTGCCGCTTCAAATGCTTCCTCACGGGAATCGTATTCATGATAATAAAATTTCTTGCATCGATTTACGTTTTTTTGAGGACACCAGCTTACGCTAAAGCAAGGAAATGATTCGCCAGATCTTGATCTGACATGAGTATCTGATACTCCCACAACTCCAGTCGTATTATTGCGGGGTGGTTTTAGACGCAGACGCGTAGCTGCGTATGACCGGGGATGTTTATTCTCGTATTCGTCCTTGTATTCCGTGGCATTTGTGAGAGCTTTCTCCCGACCTCCATGCACCCCATCACTAAACATTTTAGAATGAGTCTCCCCATTCCTAAAAACTCTCACAAACCAGCCGTGGGTATTCCTCGAGTCTATTCTTGAAATGCCTTTCATTTTACATACCTAAATGGGGATTGCAAATTGCTTACTTCTATTCTACCACGTTTTTGACAGAGTTTACCCCTCAATTTCGCACAAGAAAGCAACCAATGTTCTTCATCACAACAGAATCTTGCTTCCAACAAAAAACAAAAGCTGCAACCAATTGACTCCACTATTCTTCTTCGTCATTGAGCAACTCAGCTAGGTTGGCAAATGGATTGAAAGTTGCACCCGGCAGTTTTTCTTTGTCTGCTGAAGGCCCGTATGCCTTTGGGTCCAAATATCGCAAATGTTCATTTTCATGACAATAGAGACACAGCAGCTCCCAATTACTGCCATCGGGGGGATTGTTATCATGGTCATGATCCATGTGATGAACCGTTAATTCCCGGAGTCTCTCGCCAGCAAATTCCCGCCCACACCGTGCACATATCCAGGGATACATTTTAAGAGCTCTTTCGCGGTATGTTTTTTCCCGTTGCCGAGCATCTGCCATCACTCTTTCAAGGCTATCATAGCCTGATCGTTTCTTTTTCGGTGACATCATCCCACCATTAAGTTATTCAGCTGTACCCATAATATCGGCTAGTATTTTGAGCTTAGAGACCGTGTGTAGAACATACCAAATCTGGCTGACATTTTCAAATATCAGCCATTCCTTAACATTCTGCTATGACTTCGTCCACTGCAAAATCTTTGATACGATCGATCGCACTTCAACAGGATTATCGAAGGGATCATCGCTTACCAAATACGTCCAGGTTGCTGATAGTGCTTTTGGGCTTTTCTCCTCTTAACCGATTCTCCTCTCACCATTCTCAATATTGTTAAAAAGTTAATCGCTCTATTTTGTGATGAAGAATTGGTGCGTACCGGATTGTCTTACTATATTACTGTTCATCTCAAATACTAATCCAGCAAATCCAGAGCATTGATATTTTCCCACAGTGATATTCGCGATTGACAAACATACGTAATTATGTTATATTTAACCTAGTGGCGCATTATACTATTTACAGCATTCGGGAGGATTTATGAACATCAAATACGCAATATTGGGTTTCCTTAGCTGGCACCCTTTTACTGGATACGATTTGAAAAAAGTGTTTACCGACTCAGAGTTTATCTACTGGTCCGGGAACAATAACCAGATCTACAGGACGCTGATGCAGCTAAACCGGGAAGAATTGGTCACAAACGAAGTTCATCATCAAGATAATTATCCTTCCCGTAAGGTCTATACCATCACCGAAAAAGGGCTTGCTGAATTGAGGGAGTGGGTCCTTTCATCGCCTGAATTGCCACAATTGCGAAATACGTTTCTCATACAACTGTCGTGGGCTGATCAACTGGAACCCAGCGAGTTGGATTCATTGCTAGACAAGTATGAATATGAAATCCACATGCAGTTGCTTATGCGCCAGGAAAGAGACAGGCGAGGGAGCACAAGCCCGGCCAGAACCCCGAGGGAAGCATATCTATGGGATATGATTTTCCAGAATTGGATTATATCTTATGAAGATGAACTTGCCTGGGTTCGCAAACTGCGTAAAGAGCTTGCAGAAAAATAGATTAGGGTAATATCTTAAAAAAGCCACCGAAATATGAGAGAATGGTGGTATGGCATACAAAAGAAGTTGTCCAAGATGCGGAAATATAAAGAGTTGGGCAGTAAGGAGAGATAAGAGGAAATGCTCT
>Ga0233437_1001319_pt1 | contig 46242 bp, 30 predicted proteins | sample SI_122_August201_FD_182714 | JGI IMG/M metagenome (GOLD analysis project Ga0233437, IMG submission 182714) | Seawater microbial communities from Saanich Inlet, British Columbia, Canada - SI_122_August2016_200_MG | ecosystem: Environmental > Aquatic > Marine > Inlet | place: Canada: British... | reverse complement strand
AGATATAGGAGTAGCTATAATTTCAAGAGTCATAAATGAAAATGCATCAGCACAAGGAGTATTCCCAAATGCCGTCAAACTAAGTTCAACAAAACCTGTTTCACCTGATCCGGGGAAATAAGTTGGATTCAATGCATTAGGATCATCAAAATACCCACTTCCGCTGGTTTCCCAAATTAAAGATGAATAATTTAAAGCTGTTGCATCTGAAAGAAAATAAGATTCATTTTCACAAATAATTGCTGCATTTCCGGCAAAAGCCAAAGGAGCAACTATGATTTCAAGACTCAAAACCGAAAATGCATCAACACAAGGTGAATTTCCATAAGCTGTTAAACTAAGCTCAATAAAACCTGTTTCACCTGATCCAGGAAAATAAGTTGGATTCAAAATATTAGGGTCATCGAAATAACCATTTCCGTTGGTTTCCCAAAGTAAAGTTGAATAATTTGAAGCTATTGCGTATGCAAGGAAATAAGATTCATTTTCACAAATTATTGCTTCTTCTCCGGCAAAAGCTAATGGAGCGGCTATAATTTCAAGACTCATAACAGAAAATGCATCAGAACAAGGTGAGTTTCCATAAGCTATTAAACTAAGTTCAACAAAACCTGTTTCACCTGTTCCGGGGAAATAAGTTGGATTCAAGGCATTTGGATTATCGAAATATCCATTTCCACTGGTTTCCCAAAGTAAATATGAATAATTTGAAGCTATTGCGTCTGCAAGGAAATATGATTCATTTTCACAAATTATTGCCTCTTCTCCGGCAAAAGCTAATGGAGCAACTATGATCTCAAGACTCATAACCGAAAATGCATCATTACATGGAGCATTTCCATAAGCTGTTAAAAAAAGTTCAACAAAACCTGTTTCTCCGGGAGACGGAAAATAAGTTGGATTCAAAGAATAAGGATCATCGAAATAACCAAATCCAGTGGTTTCCCAAAATAAAGCTGAATAATTTGAAGCCGTTGCTTCTGCCAGGAAATAAGATTCGTTTTCGCAAATAATACCAGACTCACCTGCATAAGCACTTGGAGTTACCTCAATATTAAGTATCATACTTGAAACTGTCTCTTCACAAGGAGAAATACCATAAGCAGTTAAGCTAATTGAAATCTCCCCTGTTTCCCCTGTTGCGGGATAATAGGTTGGGTGAAAATTATAAGGATCATCAAAGTAACCCAAACCATTTGTTTCCCACTGGATATAAGCATAATTATATGCCATATCATTTACGAAAGTATAATAATCACCCTCGCAAATACTTACGTCATCATCGATATAAGCCTGAGGAGCAGGTGTTATTTCTAAATAAAAATAATCGGTTGAATTACCACAGGGCGGAGTTCCAAACGCAGTAAGTGAAAGAAAAATAAAACCTGTTTCATTTTCTCCGGGATAATATACCGGATTCAATTCATTCGGATTATCAAAGTAGCCCATGCCACTTGTTTCCCATAATAATGATGAATAGCCGGAAGCCTCAGCTTCTGATAATAAATATGGATTATTTTCACAAATATAATCAAATCCACCGGCAAAGGCGAATGTTTCTTGCGAAATATTTAAAATAAATGATGAAACAATGCTGTCGGAGCAGGGAATCATTGGATACGCAACCAGGGATAAATCCACAGTACCGACATCAATATCTGCCAGGCTGGGGAAATATTCAGGATTTAAACTATAAATATCTGTAAAAGTTCCTGTTCCGCTTGTGAACCATTTTAATGAATCATAATCCTCAACCTCTGCATATAAAATTGACAATGTGCCGTTTGAACAAATGCTTGTATCCTCCCCAGCATAGGCAAAGGGTTCTTGTTGAATCATTAAACACAGGTAAAATGAATCGGCAGAACAAGGTTCAATCGCTTCAAGATTTAGTATCAGGTTAACAAAACCGTTTTCTATATCTGTAAGGCCTGGGAAATAAAGTGGATTTAAAACAGTGGAATCGCTAAAATTACCTGTTCCGTTTGTTGTCCAATAAAGTGAAGCATAATTAAATGCACTAACATCACTTACCTGATAGTTTTCATTTCCACAGATCAAATCGCCCGGAGGGACATCTGCAAAAGGCATCTGTTGAAAGCTTAAAGTCAAAGTGGATGAAGCTGAATCCATACAAGGATAGTTTGGCCATGCAATTATAGTTAAATCAACACTTCCACTTTGAACATCATCCCAACTTGCGTAATAGCTTGGTGATTCGATGTAAGTTGTGTCAAAATAACCTGAACCATCTGTTGCCCAGATCACGCCCATATAGTTTTCAACGACCGGATTAGCCTGGTATATCATGTATTCGCAAATAGTTGCATCGGGGCCTGCATCAGCAAAAGGTGATGCTTGGATCCAAATATATAAAGAATCGGAATTGGTACATAGGTTTCCATCTGAAACTATTAATTTATAGTATCCCGAATCAGCAGGCATTACATTATTTAAAACCGGATTTTGTAAGGTAGAAGTATATCCATCCGGCCCGGTCCAATCGTAAGAAATTATCTGATTCTGTGAAGTATCGGCAATATTGATGGTGTAATCCTCTGTTTCACCATAATTATAGTTGCCACAAGGTGAAATCGACCATGTATCCCATGTTTCTACTGCAACTATCCGCATAATTGTATTTCCCAACACAGCTTCATTCGGTACCCAAATCATAGTGTAGTGGGTGTAAGTAGTATCCACAGGCCAGAGTTCAGCTACATCCTCAAAGAAATCCTCAAAATCACCGTCACGGTTCCAATCGACAAATATTTTGGCGCCTTTATAGTTATCTGCTCCGCATGTACCGAGTGTTACTTCCATGTCATACATTTCATTTTTTACCAGAGTTGTGGACAAACTTGTAAAATCAGAATAAGTGGCACAGTCACCTGTCGAATTGTTGTTTATGGTGTTTAAAACTACTTCTTCAACAATTGAATTATCAATGAATAAGGCAGTTGACGGACAATACCCTGTTGGCAGCTCACAATCTGTATTGCAATATTCTTTCATTAAGCCATAAGCAGTAGCGTCCGCATAAAGTTGTATATCGTTACCTTCACAATCCCAGAATGGAGCATTAATTGTTACTGAGGGTTTAGCGTTTACATTCACATAAACCGAATCGGTTCCTATGAATCCATAATAATCAGTGACAAACACTTTGTATCCGGTTGTTATTTCAGGTGAAACAAGAATGGTTTCGGTAGTTTCACCGGTGCACCACAAATAGCTGTAAGGTTGTGTTCCACCTTGGGCATCAATAGAAATAGTAACAGGAGTTTCGGGACAATCGGTTTTAAATTCATTGGAAAATACCCAAAGCCCGCCACCGGTAAAAATTTCAACTGTGTAATCGTGTGCTTCTCCGTACTGAAAAAAATTACACGGATAAACCGGAAAGTTGTCATAGGCACACCTTACCCTCATACGATGCGGCCCCGGTAAAGTAGAGTTGGGAATAACTGCCATGCTGCTATATGTCTGGCCTCCATTTTCGCAATATAGGTCCTGCACCAATTTTTCTTCATCTTCAAAAATCAGGTCATCATTAAAATCAATCCATAAGGAGACATATTGATCATCATACCCTAAGCTTAATTCCATTTGATAAGATTGTCCCTGAGTCATATTGGTTGCCATATTTGTAAAATCACCATATCCGTTTTCGCTACACCCACTTTCCGTATGATATAAACTACTGATATGAAAATCGTCGATATAATCACCACTAGAACATCCAATTCCGTATAAAGGGATACAGTTATACGGATTAAGATTAATAACTGTAGCAGTATATGAATCATTGGCATTATTTTCATCAGCCGGCAGTTCCGTTGAGGCTGTAATGGTGTATGTTCCAATTTCGGATAAATCAGCCTTAGTAGCAAACGAATACAATAAAACCTCAAATGAATTTAAAGTTTCCGTTACTGTTTCTGTTATTGTGTTTTCACTATTTATGTTATAGGAAACAGGAAAATTAGATACATTTTGAGACCCAATATTATAGATTTCAATTGTAATTGTTTCCTGGTCAGTTAAACTATATCCGGTTATGGGTTCAATAATATCATTTACATAAATGTCGTAATCAGGAGGTGGAGGTGTAAATTCATCTGCACCTATATCTGGATATAAAGGATGCCTGATATCTTCATCAATATCAATCTGAACACTTGAAAGTGGAGTGGCGACATCATTTACTCCGGCACTCTGGACATGAAGATCGGATTGGCTAATAAATAAAGGATCACCGGAAACCGAATGGGTATCGAATTCTGAAACAGCTTTCCATGTATTAAAATCAGGAACCTGATTTGTATTCCCATACAATGCAAGGTAAGTTCCTGTAGTATAAAGATCATTATAATCCATTTCTGTAATATAACTATGGTTGATAGCTTCATCTCCATAAATAATTGCATATCCGCCTGACTGATTAAAGAAAATATTGTTTTTCACATTATTATCATGTGTAATATCCTCATCTGAGCAATCAAGGTAAATGCAGAAAGTTTCCTGATAAGTTTCTCCGCTTAGGCTGATGCTGTTGTGATAAATATCGAATTTTGTGCAAATAAACGAGCTTAGCCCATATATTGGTTCCTCAAAATCGGAATTGATAGCGATAAAATTATTTACTACAAAACCCCTGTTTTCATCAGATCCATTGCAAGAATAAAGGTCTATACCTCGGATTACACCGTCACAAGCTTGCATAATTATTTTATTTTTTTCTATGGTAAAACCGTTTTCAATGTTATACAATTCAATTCCTTTGCATTGCGATACGGGAGTTGGTGAATAACTTATTATATTCTTGCGGACAACAGGATTCTTTTGATCTTTCATGTAAATCCCCTTATAAGCAAAACCACTAATGACATTATTTTCGATGCTTATATTGAATAATTCCTCATCCCCAAAGGCTCCTTGCCCTTCTATATAAACAGACCATGATCCATTTTCAATGTTATTGTGGTCAAAGGAAATATCGTTACAAAATGAACTTCCGCAGTAGATTATTGCCATATCATCGCTTAAATGGGAAGTTTCTGTGGATCCTGTGATACGGCAATGTTTAATTGCAATATTTTCCGCACCATTAAATATTTCTATACACCTACCATAAGTCGATTGGTAATTTGTAAATCCCGGAGATGTTATTTTAATTTTATCAAATGTTATGTATTTAGCCCCATCAAATTGAACTACATAATTCTCGATGTTGCTTGAAAAGTTGATTTCTGCAGTATCGGAGTAGCCCGATTCGGTTTTAAACATGATCGTTCTTTCAGGGCCTGTACCGGTTATTGAAGGTATTGAAATTTGTTCATAATAAATTTCAGGGCGGACTTCGAATATTACATCTGCAGAAATTCCCCTGTTAATCAGGTTATCAACTGCTTCGCTATAATTTGCAAAATCAGGATCGGAACCACCAATAGTATATGTTCCGTATAAAGCATCAGTATAGTGAAATGGCATTTCATCCCATACACCCAGGTTATCGAAAAAGTTTGATTCGCAGTTGGCGTAATCCCAGGGCATATAATGGCCGACATACCACATTCCGAATGGAATCCCACCTAATTCAACATTGTCAAGGTTTACCAAATAGGAAACCTCAAAAAATTCTCCCAAATCAAGCGGAGGTACAGTTATTGTACCTAAATTGAAATCCCAAGCGGTATTCGGATCATCAAAAACGAGGTAAGCCACCTCACTGGGATTTAGAATATCATGCGGGCCTTCGTTATATATTCTTGCTGATATTTCCAGGATATTTCCAAACACTTCCAGTGACCTGTAGTTTGGGTCATCCTTCAGGTTCCCGCATTCGCCTGCCATTCCATAAGCTGAGTTTGATAATTCAGATGGTTTGTACCCGTAGTTATTGTAGGCGCCCTGAACCCAATATCTATATTCTGTCTGTGAATTAACACTATAATCTTCGTAATCATAATTAAGGGTAGAAGACCAGTTTGTGAGAGTATCGGTTATATAGGGCCCTTCACTTCGATATATCCTGAATGAGTTTGCACCTGGAAGGGGATCCCATGTAACTACAATTTTATTATTAAACACTCCATGTGTTGCCTGAACAACGGGCTTTTGTGCTTGCTGCCATCCTATATCATAATCGCTGAAATTGCTCACAAATTCGCCAGGATTATCTCCGCTACAACGCACCCAAAAATAATGATTATCGCTTGGAGAAGCTGTACAATCGTTGAATGAATTTCCATCCACCCAATCGCTGACAGGTATAGCATTATTAACATTTGAGGTTGCCCCCCGATAAACCATATAATAATCTTCATAGGTTCCGCTATTCCAGGTTATTTGGATAAATTCCGAAGATGTGCCGTCAGTTGCTTCTACATTTTCAATAGGATCAAAGTTTGCCCATCCGCTATCAACTTCTCCAAATCCTGTTGCATTATTTCCCCACTGGTCGGTGGCAGCTTTTACCCAAAAGTAATACAGCCAGCCACTGGCAATGCTTGTTTTAAATTGTTGTGTTTCTGTTTGCCAGTTACCGGATGCCATTGCAGTTAAAGGATCATTTGTATAGTTCCAGTACATTTGATAGTGTGTAGCACCCAGTACATTGTTCCAGGTCACAAGGATTTTATCAGTATAAAAACCATCGGTGGCATTAGCAATCGGAGCATCCATTAATGGTATCCATCCTGAATCGGAATCGCTGTGATTAGGTGATTCGTGGAGTCCTGAAGTGCTCATTGCAGCTTTTACCCAGTAATAATAGGTAGTGCCCGGGCCTACAGTATAATCGTAATAATAAATATTATTGGTCCACGATGAAAACAAAGCACCGGCTGTATTAAAATTGTTTACTGTGTTTCTGTAAACCTTAAAATGTGTTGCACCTTCCGGTGGTTGCCAGGTGATCTTTATTTTATCCTCATAAACACCATCGGAAGCCTGAACATTGGTAGGTGCACCAAGCTTTTCCCATCCTTTGTTGTAAATACTGAAAGCACTTGGCCGTAAACCTAAGTAATTATAAGCCGCTTTTATCCAGTAGTAATAATCAATACCACCATCTGTGTTTAAATCCCAATAGGATGTGTTTTGCATCCATGCCCCTGTATTTATTTCAACTGCCGTATTCGGGTTATTATAGGTGTTCCTGAAAACCCTGTACCAAACTGTTCCGGTAGCACCGGAAGGTGGATCCCAGGAAATTACTACCTTGTTGAAATAGGTCCCATCCGAAGCTTGGACGTTTAGTGGGATCAATGGTGAACCGGGAATGGTAACCTGTTCTGAAAAAACATAACTATTATCATTTTCATTTGTTTCAGCAACAGATTCATCTTTATCAGCATACGCTCCAATATAGTATGTTCCCGAAGCAATAGCAGGCTGGTAAAGTGCAACATCCACAGTAATTCCTTCCAATTGCCCATTTTCCGGGTCTAAAGCGCCAATGTTATCCTCTCCGATGAGAATATCTGAAATGGGGTAAATGTATTCGTTTGTCGATAAATAATAACCAATTTTGGAAGGCCCGCTGGTTGCCATTGTTGCTTCATTAAAAACATTTGCAAGAATATTTACCTCTGTATTGGTAACAACCGCATTTCCCACATTTACGATAAGATTGGGCTCATAACTTGGTAATACTTCCGTTTTCCAAATTCCACGGCCGAAGGTGGCTACAAAAAGCTGAGGTGGGCTGGTACTGTAATTGATTTTTAAATCTTTAATCAGGGTAACAGGTAGGTCGGATTTAAACCGAACCCAATCTGGCATGGAGTTATCTTTGTAGAAAACGCCTATTGTTGTACCTACATACAATCCTTCATCGCTATTATTCTGATAGACAATACATCTCTTAGTTACATTGGGTAAGGCACCTGTTGTATTAATCCAGTTGTTCCCGTAATTGGTCGATTTATAAATGCGGGAAGTAGTAGTCATGTAAATAGTACCCGGTTCGGTAGGGTGGGCTTCAAACCAGGTCGCTTTCTGTCCGGCAGGTAAACTCAATTGTACACGAGTTGGCGACTGGCTATAGACATCTTCCAGGCGAAATATGGTTTCCGAGTTATGTCCTATTACATAAATATAGAAGGGATCAACAGGCGATTGTTCCAAAAAGTCTATATAATCAGTGTTGAGGTTATCATTTGTAAGATTTACCCAGCTTATATCATTATGATTAGATGTATTCACATTATTGCTTCTCCAGATGTTTTCAAAACCGGCAAACATAATAGCCGGATCATTTACATCAAGAATCATAGGGAGTTCCCAGTCACTTTCTTCATTGAGGCCATTGTACACGGTACCACCCAATACTCCTGCTATTCTATGAAAATTATCTGCACTGGTTCCGCCACTTGTCGAACGTACTATAGGTCCTGTTTGGGAACATCCGTACATAATGTTGGTATTGGAATAATCTATTAAAGAGTTTATTCCATCTCCTGAGTTTACGTGGTGCCACTCACCGCCGTCGGAAGCATAGGTACCACAATCCTGCTGGCCATTGATGATTAAATCGGGGTTATTAATTCCTATATCAAACCTGTAAATTTCTGAAATACCAAGGCCATCACTGATAGGCTCATAAGACCACAAACCATTATATTTATAAACACCACCATCGTTTCCGATGTATAGATCATTGTTAACAGGGCTGTATTCCAGGATATGCTGGTCAGCATGCAATGAGCCTGCATCCGCCACTAAAGCCCAGCTTAAACCACCATCTGTTGATTTCATCAGGTTAACCATCCCTACATAAAGGACATCAATATCATTTGGATTAGCAGCAATTTCCAGGTTATAACCACCCTGGCCCTGTCCGCCAAAAATCATTACGTGATTAATACCCCATATTTTGGTAAAATTTTCTCCACTATTATAAGAGACATAAAACCCAATAGCGGAATTATCTTTGGTAACAAAAAAGTAAACTTTATCAGGGTTATTGGGCGATACAGCGATAACACCACGGTGCCCCTTATCACTGTTATAATTGATTTCGTACCAGTTTTGTCCATAATCTGTCGATTTGTAAAATTTACCCTCTGCTGATGCATATAATATTTCAAAGGTGCCGGGTTTATTCACCAACTCTTTTACATTTCCTGTAATACCGCTCATTTTACTCCAGATGCCGCCATGCGATACTGTTTTATAAATTCCATCATGTGTGGCAGCAAAAAGCATGTTTGGATTTACATCACTTATTAAAAGCTTGTTAACTACAAGATTCCCCATGCCGTTGTTGCGCTCTACCCAGGTTAATCCACCATCAACTGAATAATATACACCAAGTCCCCAACTAAAATTTCCATCCCTGTCGCCGGTGCCAATATAAATTGTGTTTGGGGAATCTGGCTTAACAGCAATTGATGAAACCCCCATAGTTGGAATATCATCGGTATTAAGGTTAAACCAGGAATTGCCGCCGTTTGTTGTTTTCCATAAACCTCCGGCAGGTGCGCCGGCAAATAAAATATTCTCGTCTGTGGGATGAAAAGCCAGCGAACTTATTCTTCCAAGTCCAGGAGCCTGGCTACCGAAACTTTGTGCCGGAAATTGAGAGGGACCAACAAATGACCATGTCCCTACAATAGCGTCGGTCAGGTGCTCTTGCTTATATTTGTTATGTTCGTTTTTGGTATATTCCGGAGGAAGTTTTTTGCCATCGGCACCTATATAATTCCGAGTGAACATTTGCCACCGTTTAAACTGTTTGTATCCGCAATGTTTTGGTATTTCCTTTCCTTTCCAGTAATTATCAAATTCATCGACTAATTGATTAAAGTTCTGATTTGGGTCTATCATCTTTTTTTGCCAATAATCGTAAGAAGAACGATCGTAGGTCTGGCCAAAAGTTTGTGTTAATGCTCCACTTAAAAAAAGTGTTACAAGAAGCACTACAAATTGTAAAGTAAATTTTTTCATAAAGCGTTTATTTTTATTGTTAAATTTTCTTTAATTATTTTTACAAGCAGCTAAAATACAAAATATTAACACAAAAGTCAAGTTAAATTTCTTGTTTATTAACTAAATTCTATTGAATAACAATTTTCTCAACCTTAGATAAATTCCTACCCGTAAAGCTTATGAAATAAACTCCTGCAGGTAAATCTTTCAAATCAAGTTGTTTTATTGTAAATCCTGTTATTCCAATGCATTTCATTTACATCCATTTCAAATGTTTTATAATTTTGTATTTCACCGTTTTTAATTACTACTTTTTTAATTTCAGCACCAATTTTTTCCTGTTTACACCATTCAATAAATTTTTCTAATTGTGATTCTAAACCTTCTGCTTCAATAAATATGTTTTTGTCAATCGTGTATCTTACTATTCCTTTAATATTAAATTGACTTGCAGCTTTTATTGTTAAAAATGCAAAGGCAGCATTTTTTAAGTCTCCACGAATTAGTATGTCAAGATGCTTCATCATTATCTGATTTTTATTTAATTTAAATTTCACACGGTAAAATTAATATCAGATTTAGTTGAAAGCAAATATTCAGGGGGGACAAGGGGATGACATAATTGGAAATTTTTCCTAAATAAAAGTCATTGCTTTCAAATGCAATTATTTTAACGAATCAAGAAATCGTTTTATAAATAATTGATATACTATGATTAACAAATATTAATGAATTAATTATTTCTCAACAACTAATTTAATACTTGAAATGTATAAAATTTTAAGAAGTCATAAGGGGGGACAAGAATATTTTCGACTATAAAAACAGAGAAAATAACAGGCGTGTTTTATTTAAATCTTATTCATAAATTCAACAAGATCGTCTTCAGGATTGATGTCCAATTTTTTTCTTAGACGATGACGGCTTTTTTTCATTGAGTCAGGAGTAATATTCAATATTTTTGCAATTTCTTTAGAGCTTAAATTAATCCGTAGATAAGCACATAATTTCATGTCATTTTGAGTAAAACCTTTGTAATTTCTATTTAATTTCTCAAAAAAACCTTTGTGTACTTCTTCAAAATGTTTCTTGAATTGTTCCCAGTCCTGATCTAATACCTGGTTTCCTTCGATGAGGTTTAAAATCTTGCTACATGAAGAAGTATCAGAAATCTTAGATAATTCTACGATTTCTATTTCGTTTTTTATTTCCGACAATATTTTGTTCTTATTTAATATATGAAGAGTTATTGTTGACAACTCACGGTTTTTGTGCTGAATTTTTTCTTTTTGTAAATTATTTATCTGTTGTTCGGCAAAAACCAGTTCTTCCAAATGTTGTTTTTCCCGTTCTTTATTTTTTAATTCCAAATCATTTAATTTTTTCTCTTGTTCAAAAAGAATTTTACTGTTTTTCAAAGATTTACTCTTTAAGCGTAACAAAAAGAAAATTAATATTACCAGAACAAACAAAGCTAAAATTATTACAAACATAAGTCCTTGCTTAAACAATAGTATCTGTTCATTTTTTTCTTTTATACTTAAGTCCTTTTTCAGGAGTTCATTTTCCTTTTCCTTTTTCTCGGTTTCATATTTTGTTTGAATTTCAGTAATAGTTTTAAATTTCTCATCATTTAGAATGGAATCCTTTATTGCAGAATATAAATTACTGTACTCAAGAGCTTTCTTATAATCACCCGTTAAAGAATAGGTTTCAGATAAACTTAAATAGCAATCACGAATTTTATCTTTTACTCCAATTTCTTCGGCGAGATAAAGACTTTTAATAAAATACTCAATTGCCTTATTATAGTTTTTTAATAATATATAAAGTTCACCAATTCCGGTATAAGTATTAGCAATACCTTTTTTGTCTCCCCTTTTCTCTTTGATCTTTAATGACTTTGTAAAATATTGCAAAGCTTTTGAATACTCACCTTTTAGCTTGAATGTAGAACCGATATTATTAAGATTATATGATTTCCATTGTGTGTTTCCCAGTTCCTCATTAATTTCAAGAGCTTTGAAAAAATATTCTAATGCTAAATCGTTTTTGTTCAATTTATTATAAACTGAACCAATATTATTTAATGATCCGGCTACGCCCCAAGTATATCCAACCTCCTCCCGGATTTTTAAGGAGAGTTTAAAATATTCCAAAGCTTTATTATTATTACCTATCTTTGAATACACGCTACCAATTCGATTCATTATATTGGCAGTCTGCCGGTCTTCATTAATTTCTTCACTAATTTTCAAAGCTCGCTGATAATACTCAATTGCTTTATCGTATTCACTTATAGTTTTATATATATATCCTATTTCAGAAATATCTCGCGATTCCCATTTTCTGTTTCCGGTTTCACGGTTTAATACTAAAGCATCCTGGTAATTTTTAAGTGCTAAATTGTAATTTCCAAGCTTAAAATTACAACTTCCAATTTTTTCAAATGATTCTGCTGCTTTATCTTTATCCCCAAGTTTTTGTCTTATATTCAATGATTTCCGGTGAAAAATAATTGCGGAATCATATTTTCCAAAACCCATATATGATCTTCCTATCTCATTGTATGCTTTTGCCTTCCAATGTTTATTATCGACTCTTTCAGCCATTTGTAAAGCCTCTAACGAATATTGTAAAGCCTGTTTAGGTTCTTTATTGTAAATTTTTTCAATTATTGTCATTAATAAAGAAAATTTTTGTTCACCAGTGGAAGTTTCCAAAAGGTTTTGAAGGCTGTCTAACTTGCTTTGAGCTATAATAATGCCTGGGATAATTAAAAATACTAATATTAGTTTTTTCATAGAAAAAGTAATAATATTTGTTGTAAAGATATAAAAAAAGTAACTAAATCAATTTATGATTTTTTTGATTGACCAACCTACGCTATTCCGATAGTTATCAAAACGGTTGGCAGGCTACCAATTACTATCAATTACAATTAATTACAATCAATGACCATCGAATGACTACTAATAACCATTGAATGAGCATTAAATGACCCACCTACGCTAAAGCTTCTGTGGGCAGGCCATCAATGACAATCGAATGACTATTGAATGACCAATTCCAGAAACAATTTATCTACATTTTCGGAAGGCGAATTTGCTGGATATTTTAAGATATTTCCTTCTTTATCAATTAAAACATAAAAAGGATATGCTTTTATTTTGTATTTTTCTAAAAGCGATATATCGTGGGCATAATCCAAAATTGTCCAATCATAATTTAATTCTGAAACTCTTTTAAACATTATTTCTTTTTCATCATCAACTGCAATGCTTACAAATTCTATTTCATTTTCGTATTTATTTCTTAAATTACGCAAGCTATCCATTTCCAATAAACATGGAATGCAATCGGAAGCCCAAAAATTCAAATACACATATTTTCCTCTAAAATCTTCTAAGCTTTTTACTTTGTCATTTCTATCACTTAAGGCAAAATATGGAGCCGGTGCTCCTGTATTAAATTGTGTTAAATCGAAAATTAAATCATTTGCAATTTGTCGGTTTTTATCAAATATTCCATTTTCCGAAATAAATTCAAATTGTGAAATAATTTCATTGGATGAAAATTCGGGGAGAAAATACAAGTCCTTTAAAGATTTCAATATTACCAATTCACGAAATATTTCAAATGAAAAATCTTTTTCATCAGAGAGTAAGTCCATTAATTCAAGATATGCTTCTCCCCCATTTATGATCTTAATTAATTCATACCTATCGATTTTTTTATTTGAGGCAGTTAAATATTTTGAATAAAACTGATTGAAAAGATCCATATACTCAATGTTTTCATATAAAATACTCCTAGTTTTAAAATATTGTTTTTCAATGGAATTCCGGTTTTTCAATCTTGCTAATTGTTCGATTAAAGCAATTTTATATTCTACATAATCATTAAAATATTTGTTTGAACGTTTAGTAAAAACCGTTTTTATAATACGTTTTAAAGTATCAATTTTATCTCTTTGCCTTTGCCTGTAAATTGCATTAAAATTATCAATTATAAAATCCTCGAAAACAATATTCAGTTTGCTAATCATTGAGTTTAATTCGTAATCATCGGAATTTATAATTTCATAATTAAGATAGGGTGAATCATAAGTTGGGTTAAGTCTGAAAAAGCTACCCTCGGGATCAGCCGGAATAAAAATTTCATAAATTCCATCCGGCTCGATATAAAAACCGGCATTATGAAAACCCAAATTAATTTTTGTGTAAGAAGTTTCATCAAGTTGAAATGACATTGAAAACTTTCCAATTGAATCAATAACAGCCTCTCCTATTGTTTCTTCGAGATAAGAAATTTGATCTTTGTATTTTGTTATTCTTATGTTCTCATTCTCCGCCCCCATAGCAATTCCCGAAATTGTTACGTTTTGTGAAAACAAAGCAAAATGAAAAAACAGGATTATTGAAATTGAAATTAATTTTCTCATGTGTTTAAATTTTTCTCGCAAAGACTCAAAGTACGCAAAGAAACTATTATTGATCATGCTCTTGCGTGTAACAATTGCCTTGCCATGGGTGTTTCATCTGACAATTTATTAAAAATTCAAATTATTAACGTAAAGATTACTACATTATTAGAATTTTGCAAATAAAGATTTTGATAAATATCAGGATTTGGTTTTCGTAAAATCAAAAGTTATCCCGCCTTCATTTCATTTCGGATGGGCAGGCAATCAAAAATATCCCTACAAATCCACACCTTTTGGAATAAACTGGCTTGCATCTCCACCATGCCGCAAAATATCCCTGACAATAGAAGAGTTCAGGGCAGTGAACTCGGGAACAGTCAGAAAAAAAACAGTTTCAATTTCTGGAAATATTTTTTTATTTATCTGTCCTACACTACGTTCAAACTCAAAATCGGCAGATGTTCGCAATCCACGCAAAATATATCTCGCCCCAACTTTTTTACAAAAATCCACTGTCAGGCCTTTGTAAGTTGTTACATGAATTTTTTCTTCATTCTTAAAAACATTTTTTATCCATCTAAGTCGCTTTTCAGCAGAAAAGCAGCTTGTTTTGTCAGAATTTTCGCCAATTGCAATAATAATTTTTTCAAATAAAGGCAAAGCTCTCAAAATAATTGACTCATGTCCACGTGTAATTGGGTCGAACGAACCCGGAAAAACAGCAATTCTTTCCATTTTTTTTTATTTCAAATTATTTTTCAGTTCTACAAAGATATATTTTTTATTACACTTCATTAACATATATTTATTTGGGGCATAAAGGAAATATGGGAAATAAGGGGAATAGAGGGAATAGAGGAATTTAGGAAATAGGGAAAATAGAGGAATAAATATTAAAAATCTGTGGGTAGGCTATTTAATGACTATTGAATGACAATTAATGACAATTTAATGACAACCGAATTAATGACTATTGAATGACAATTTAATGACAACCGAATGACAATTAATTAGCCATCAAAAAACCTATCAACCAATTCAATAATCGACCTATAAGAATTCTTTAAAGCCTTACAAACCTGAGCTTTCGTCATCCATTCAACTTTTTGAATATCTTCTTTTATTTGAGGCTGCAAAATCTGATCCTTTGATGAAGCAGACATTAAAAACCAATAAGTTCTCTTTATTATTGATCTACTTTTGTGTTCATAATAATGGTAGGTTTCAGGCATTTTGGAAATAATTCCCGCTCCTTTTAAAGCTGTTTCTTCTTCTACTTCTCGCAAAGCAGTTGATTCGATATCCTCACCTTTTTCGGCTTTTCCTTTTGGTAAATCCCATTTTCCCAATCTGAAAATCAATAGATATTCATTGTTCTCATTTATTACCAATCCACCACCTGCTTCAAGAATCGTAAAATTTGATAAAAACTTATTAAAAACCTTTTCAACATCCTCTTTTACAAGAATTATCAGATTTTTAATTTTATCATTAATTTTTAATTTCTCAAATTCATTTATCAAATCTATTTCATAATCATACTCTAAGAACAACTCATTTTCTGCGTTATATGAAGTATTATCTATATTTGTAAAAATAAGTGATTTATTATTTATAAAAACTTTATACATTTGCTATATGAAAACTTTTGAAGACACCGCATTAACAATGTCCGGATTTCTATTGCAAATTAAAGCAATAAAATTGAATGTAAGCAAACCTTTTACCTGGGCATCAGGATTAAATTCACCAATTTATTGCGATAACAGGCTAACTTTGTCATATCCAAAGATTAGAACGTTTATCAGACAAGAATTTGTGAAAATTATAAACGAGCAATATGGCCCTGTGGATGTTATTGCAGGAGTTGCTACCGGGGCTATTGCCCTCGGAGTTCTTGTTGCGGAAGACCTTGGCATACCCTTTGTGTATGTTCGTTCGGCAGAAAAAAAACATGGAATGGGCAACAAAATTGAAGGGCGAGTTGAATCGGGACAATCGGTAGTTGTTATTGAGGACCTTATTTCGACCGGAAAAAGCAGTCTGGCTGCTGTTGATGCTCTTCGCGAGGCAGGATGCAATGTTAAGGGTATGATCGCTATTTTTTCATACTTGCTCCCTGTTGCCAGAAATAAATTTAAGGATGCTAATTGTCAACTTCATACTCTTTCGGACTACAATACTTTGATTCAAAAAGCCATTGAGGATGAATATATTTCCGAATCGGATTTAAATAAATTATTAAAATGGCGTGAAAATCCTGAAAAATGGAGTGAAAAATTTAATAAATAATTATGGTAAAACTTGTTAGTGATAAACTAATTATAAATAAATCGGCTATAAAGATTTTTAATTTCCTCGGAGATTTCAATAATTTCGAGAAATTAATGCCCGACCAAATAATCAATTGGAAATCAACAGAACTGGCATGCAGTTTTACAATAAAAGGCATGGCAGACATTGGAATGAGGATTGAAGAAAAAAATCATCATACACATATTCATATTAAATCGGATGGAAAAGTTCCTTTTGATTTCGATATGATGTTTTTTCTTGAAGCAATTGATGAGGAGAAAGCTAACGTTCATATCGAACTCGAAGCCGATATTTCAACAATGCTATTAATGATGGCAAAAAAACCTTTGCAAAATCTGATTAACATAATGGTTTCCAAACTGCAAGAACATCACGAATAAGGTTTCGGATTCCGGGTTTTCCTCCTTCGCTAAAGCTACGGCGGACAGGCGGGTTTCGGGTTTCAAGTTTCGAGTTTCAGGATTAAAGTTAATCAATCTTCAATCAGAAAAACTATCTCCTTAAAATCACAGATCAAGATTTCGGAAGTTTCTTTTTCTATAATCAATTTTCCAAATTCATCGGTCCCAATAATTTTTCCTATAACATTCTGATCTTTATATCTATAATGATGGATTTTTTTAAATCTAAATAATGAATTTAAATAATCTTTATCAATTTGATCATCATTATTTTTTAATTGGGAGTATCGGATTTCCAAACAGGCACAAAGCTCGTCAATACTCTCAGGAAGTGAATATTCAATATTAGTCAACATTTTTAATGAAACCGGATTGGGAGCATCGCTAATAAATATTTCCTGATTAATATTTAATCCGATTCCAATTACCGATGCTTCAAGAGTGTTTCCTGAAATCGTATTATTTATTAAAATTCCGGCAATTTTTAATTCGTCAACATAGATATCATTAGGCCATTTTATACTCAATCTATTACCGGAAATTTTTTCTTTCAAAAAATCCAAAATAGATAAAGAAACCATCTTATTCAATAAAAATTGCCTCTCCGGTAAAAGAAAATCAGGATATAAAATAATGCTTATCAATACATTTTTTCCTTTCTCGCTTTCCCAGTGATTATTATCAATACCATGGCCTGCACTTTGATAATCTGCAATTATCAAAGTTCCATCTATTATTTTATGTTTTCCTAACAAATTGATTGCATAAGAATTAGTAGAATCAATCTTTTTAAGTTCAATTTTATTTACTCCAATCATTTTCTATCCTCCTTTTATAAAATTAATTGCTTAAAAAATAAATACAAAAATAACAACAAAATTAATTATTTTGAACGCTTACAAAAAATGTATATTTTTGCATCTTAGTAACAAGTGAATTAATGATAAACGAAAAAACAGAAACAATAATTTTACTTAACAAAATAATTGAAAGTATAGAAGAAAAAAAAGGTAAAGGAATAATCAGCTTAGATTTTAAGAACATTGAAAATGCAGTTTGTGAATATTTTATTATTTGTCAGGGCACATCAAAAGTTCATGTTGAGGCAATCGCCGATTTTGTAATTGAAAATGTAAAACAGAAAATTAAGACTGCACCCTGGCATAAAGAAGGATTTGAAAATGCGGAATGGATTTTGATAGACTATGCAAATATCATTGTTCATATTTTTCAGGAAGCAACTAGAAAATTTTACAAACTGGAAAAACTATGGGCTGATGCTGATATTAAGCATTATAAGGAAGAAGAGTAAAATTTTAAAATTATTTTTTTTTATTTAGCACGACATAATGACAGAAAAGAAAAATCCGAAAAAGAAAAAAACAACACCAAATATACCTAATATACCTAAAGGGAAAAACGATAAAAATAAATTCAATTTTTATTGGATTTACGGAATTTTAGCGGTAATTTTTATTAGTATGCAGTTTGTTGACTGGGGCAGAAATTCAGAAAAAACCGAGTGGCGTGATTTGAAAGCAATGTTGATTGATCAAGATGTTGAAAAAATCATTCTGGTAAATAGGACCAAAGCAGAAATCTATATAAAAAAAGATAAATTATCATACCCAAGATACGAAAAGGTTCGCGGCGAAGAATCTTTCGGTAAAACAACACCTCAATATTATTACAATGTTACTTCACCTGATAAATTCGATGAAAAAGTAGAAGAAGCACAAAAAGGCTTATCCGATCCGGTTTATGTTGAAAACATAGTTCGAAAAGATTGGGGGTCTGATATTATAGGCTATATCCTCCCTATAGCGATCTTGATTGGAGTTTGGTTTTTGATTATGCGGATGATGAGTCGTGGAGGTGGCCCGGGTGGGCAAATATTTAATATTGGAAAATCAAAAGCACGATTATTTGATAAGAGCACAAGTGTTTCCATAAATTTTCATGATGTTGCCGGACTTGCAGAGGCAAAAGTTGAAATAATGGAAATTGTTGACTTTTTGAAACAACCTGATAAATACACAAATCTTGGAGGAAAAATTCCTAAAGGAGCACTTTTGGTTGGCCCTCCCGGAACTGGAAAAACTCTATTAGCTAAGGCAGTAGCAGGTGAAGCAAAGGTCCCGTTTTTTTCAATTTCAGGCTCCGATTTTGTTGAAATGTTTGTTGGTGTTGGTGCCTCAAGAGTAAGAGATTTATTCAAACAGGCCAAAGAAAAAGCCCCTTGTATTATTTTTATTGATGAAATTGACGCTATCGGCCGTGCACGTGGAAAAAACGCAATGACTGGAGCCAATGACGAAAGAGAAAATACTCTCAACCAACTACTTACAGAAATGGACGGCTTTGCAAGTAATGCCGGAGTAATAATTCTTGCAGCTACAAACCGAGCGGATATTCTTGATCGTGCTTTACTTCGCGCCGGTCGTTTCGACAGGCAAATTCATGTTGAACTTCCTGATTTAGAGGAAAGAAAAGCAATTTTCAAAGTTCACATGAAACCTTTGAAATTACATAAAGATATTGATACTGAGTTTCTTGCAAGACAAACACCGGGTTTTTCAGGGGCAGATATTGCAAATGTTTGTAATGAATCAGCTTTGATTGCCGCCAGAAAAAATCATAAACTCATCTCCAAACAAGATTTCATGGATGCAATCGACCGAATAATAGGAGGTTTGGAAAAACGTAGTAAAATTATTTCTCCAAACGAGAAAAAAGTAATTGCATTCCACGAAGCCGGTCATGCTGCAGTTAGCTGGTTGCTCGAACATGCTCATCCTTTGGTAAAAGTAACTATTGTTCCAAGAGGAAAAGCACTTGGAGCTGCCTGGTATCTCCCTGAAGAAAGGCAAATCACAACTTATGAACAAATGTTTGACGAGCTTACTGCAACTTTAGGAGGAAGAGCTTCCGAAGAAATTAATTTCGGACAAATTTCGACAGGTGCTTTAAACGACCTTGAAAAAGTTACAAAACAAGCTTTTGCTATGGTTACTTATTTCGGATTAAATGATAAAATCGGAAATATAAGTTATTATGATTCAACCGGGCAGCAAGAATATTCATTTCATAAACCTTATAGCGAGAAAACTGCTGAAACAATTGATCATGAAGTGAGTAAACTTGTTGAGAGGGCATATAAAAGAGCTATAACTATTTTAACAAAAAATAAAATTTTACTTGAAAAACTTGCAAATTTATTATTAGAAAAAGAAGTAATTTTCAGCGAAGACCTCGAAAAAATATTTGGAAAAAATCCTTTTGATAAACCAAAAGTAGTTTTTAACTTTAAGCCAAAAACAAGAACTACCCAAAAATTTCAAACATCAGGAAAAGCAAATAGCGAGCAAAACAAACACATAAATCTACAAGAAAAACAATCGGGAAAAAAACCGGCTTTCAAAAAAGAGAATCCAAAAACAAGTAAACAAAACCCAATAAATTTTCCTGAAAAGGATAAAAATAAAGAAAATATTAATCCTGAAAAAAATAATTAGTATAAAAATACTCGTTAATTAATATTGTTTTATGTTTATACTTATTTTAGCAAAATGCAAGAAATAACCTCACGTGAAAAAATATTAAAAAAAATCAGAAATGCACTTATCAACAAATCCGATAAGCCTGCAATAGCGGTTGATTACGAATCGGATATATATTTCAATGTTGATGAAACGCTTGATTTGGTTTTTGCTGAAGAGTTTACAAAAATTGCAGGAAAATTTGTTTATTGTCAGAACGAAAACGAATTTATTGCACTATTAAAATCCCTGATAAGTGAAAAGAAATGGGAAAAAATCTACTGCATTGATGAAATTTTAAAATCCTTTCTGAAACATGGAGAAATTTCTTTCACCTGCGAAGAAGCTGATTTTAAAAACCTAAAAGTCGGAATTACCCGCTGCGAATATTTAATTGCCCGCTTAGGTTCAGTGATGGTTTCATCAAAACAGGCATCCGGAAGAAGATTAAATGTTTTTCCTGAATCACATATTGTTCTTGGATATTCTTCTCAATTAGTACCTGATATAAAAGATGCTCTTAAAAATATTAAAAAAAAATACGAAAATAATTTTCCGTCTTTGATTTCTGTTATTTCAGGGCCGAGCAGAACAGCTGATATTGAAAAAACATTAGTCATGGGAGCTCACGGGCCTAAGGATTTATATGTTTTTTTGATAGATGATTCCTATTAAAATTTTCTAATGATTTCGCATAAACTCATGTATTATAGAAAAGCTAAAATATTTTTGATTCAATCAGATTTATAATAAACCGCAAAGAAACGCAAAATTTTTTGCGTTTTTTTGCGTACTTTGCGGTTAATAGAAAAAAAGCTATGGTAGAAAATAAAACTGCAAATTCTTAACATCTTAGGGTAAGGCGAAGAAACTGCACTTAATTAACTTAAATCAGAAAAATTGATTAACTTTGTTGTAAAATAGAATTATAATGAATAAAACTAAGAGATATGGATGAAAATTGGAAAATAATATTTACAGCCTCTAAAATGTATGAAGTTCAAATCATTAAAGGCCTTTTAGCAGAGAACGACATCGAAAGTGTTGAGATCAGTAAAAAAGATTCAGCTTTTCTTTTCGGCAGAATTGAACTTTATGTTCATACCGATGATGTTTTACAAGCTAAACAAATAATTAGTAAATCTAATTTGAGTGAATAACCTTTTAAAAAGATCGCTGACCGGAACTTTATTTGTTGCTTCAATAATTTGTTCAATACTCTGGAATCGTTATATTTTCATTTCTTTTTTCTTGATAATAACTATTTTATGTCTTGAGGAATTTTACAAACTTGTGAAATCTAAAGACATTTTCCCTCAAAAACATTTTGGAATATTCATCGGTTCCATTATATTTTTATCAGTGGCATTTGCAAGTATAAATCTATTTCCATATAAGTTTCTTCTGTTAAATCTTGTTTTTTTTATCTTGATATTTATTTTTGAATTGTTTTCAAAATCCAAAAATTCATTTACAAATATTGCTTACACCATTCTCGGAATTATATACATTGTAATTCCTTTTGCTGTGATGAATTTCTTCTTTAATCCCGGGTTTACCGATAACTATTCAACATACATTATTTTACTTAGCTTTTTTGTAATTATCTGGGTAAATGACACTTTCGCTTATGTTTTTGGGAGTTTATTAGGAAAACATAAACTATTTAAAAGAATTTCACCCGGGAAAACATGGGAAGGAAGTATAGGCGGAGGCATTTTCGCCATTGGAGTAGCTTATCTGATTTCATATTTTTATCCACAAATTTTTTGGTATAATTGGATAGTGATTGCTTTGATAATAGTTATTTTTGGTACTTTTGGCGACTTAATCGAATCCTTGTTAAAAAGAAGCCTGAATACAAAGGACTCAGGAAGTATTTTGCCGGGACACGGAGGTTTATTAGACAGATTCGATAGCGTTTTGGGATCAGCACCAATGGTGTTTATATATTTAATTTTGATAAGCTAAGATGACTATACATAAAGAAGGCTATAAACCAATATTTATTGTTTTTGTTTTATTCTGTTGTATTGCTGCAATAATTAATATTATTTTTCCACAACAAACTTACATACATTACTTTCTGTATTTATGTGGATTAGTTACATTTTTCCTGGTGGTTCGCTTTTTTCGAAATCCTTCAAGAAATACAATAATAAGTGAAAATAACATTATAAGTTCTGCTGACGGAAAAGTAGTTGTAATTGAAGAAGTTGAAGAAACTGAATATTTTAAAGATAAACGAGTACAGGTTTCAGTATTTATGTCGCCTTTAGATGTTCATGTCAACTGGTATCCAATCAGCGGAATAGTAAAATATATAAAACACCATAATGGTCATTTTCACTATGCAAAACACCCAAAATCATCCTGCGAAAATGAAAGAACAACAGTAGTTGTTGAAGATGAAAAGAAAAACAATATTTTGTTACGACAGATAGCAGGAATTGCCGCCCGGCGAATAGTCTGCACAGCGAGAATGAATACAAATATTACTCAGGGTGACAAACTTGGAATAATAAAATTCGGATCAAGAGTTGATCTGTTTTTACCTGTGAACTCAAAAATCAAAGTTACACTAAATCAAAAGGTTGTTGGTGGTGAAACGATTATTGCAAGTTTAAGATAATTGTTCAACTTTAAGGATATCTAAACTGGTTTCGGGTTTCATGTTTCAAACTTCAGACTGATTACCGATTACCAATCACCGATTACTGATTTCCAATTTCAAGTTTCCAATTTCATTCTATAATTACAAAAAAGCTTTCAACTCAATTAAATCATTAATTTCATAAGTAATTTCTTCATCGTGAGGAATTCTATCGTAATTAACAAAAACCTGATCTATCCCAATAGTTTTCGCACCAATAATATCAACCGCAATATCATCACCGATCATCAAACTTTCATCGGGCTTTGCGGAAGCTTTTGATAAAGAAAATTCGAAAATCTGTTTTTCAGGCTTCTTTGTTCCGGCTTCTTCAGAAGTTATTATATTTTCAAAATATTTATTCAAATCCGAAACTTCGATTTTTTTATATTGAACTTCTTCAAAGCCATTTGTTATTATGTGAAGTTTATATTTTTCAGATAAATAATTCAAAACCTCGTAAACATGAGGAAATAATCCGGTTTTCAAAGGACTTAAAGTAATATAATCATAAGCGATTTTTTCAGCAAGACTCTGATCATCAATACCAAAATCTTTCAAAGTCAATTCAAATCTTTTCACACTTAAAACTTCTTTTTTAATCTCAGCTTTTCTGTATAAAGCCCATAATTCATTATTATGAAATTTATATTTTGAAAAAAATTCTTCAAAATATTTAACTCCCAATTCTTTGAGATTATATTTTTGATATATTTCCTGAAATGTTATCAGTGCATTTCTATCAAAATCCCAGATTGTACGATCAAGGTCAAAAAACAGGTGCTTATACTTCATGTGGGCGTTTTTTTTTATCACATTATTTGTTGATTGCATTTTGAGAAATTGGAAATTGGTCCTGTCTCAAAACTTCGGAATTCGGGGTGAAATTCGGTAATTATGCCAACTATTTACTAATAATAAGTGTAATAGAACACAAATTTCTTCCCGAAGTTTCGGGGCAAATTTCCAATTTCTAATTTCCAATTTCAATTAAAAAACGCAAACTTATTTTAAAAATGTGAAAGAATAGAAAATATTTTCATTTTTTTTTGAAAAAACACTTGACAATTGAATTTTTTGTTGTATCATTGCAATATCATTTTAATATCATTTTAACTCTAAAAAATAAATATTATGAAAAACGAAAAAGATTTTTTTGCAGCTTCAGGTTACTTATTATTATTTGTAACTTTTTTCCTGATCGCATTCCCTGTTCTTGGGATAATTTTCTTAAAACAAATTTGGCTTGCCGCATTTCTAATCATTGGATTATTCACTATTGGTGGATATTTTGTCGTAAATCCGAACGAATCAAGTGTATTGATTTTATTTGGCAACTACAAGGGTACTGTCAAAACAAACGGTTTCTTTTGGGTAAACCCGTTTTTTTCAAGAAAGAAAATTTCGCTTCGTGCACGAAATCTTGACAGTGATCCTATCAAAGTAAACGATAAAATTGGAAATCCGATTATGATAGGTATCGTTTTGGTTTGGAAAGTCAGCAATACTTATAAAGCGGCTTTTGATGTGGATGATTACGCACATTTTGTTGATATTCAAAGCGAAGCGGCAATTAGAAAATTAGCAGGCCATTATCCTTACGATAATTTTGATGACGAACAGGCAGATATAACTTTACGCTCAGGGGGTGAGGATGTAAATCAAGTTTTAGAAAAAGAACTTGACGAACGCCTTTCATTTGCCGGTATTGAAATTATGGAAGCAAGGATCAGCTACCTGGCTTATGCTTCTGAAATTGCAGGAGCAATGCTCAGGCGGCAACAAGCCACCGCAATTGTAGCTGCTCGTATTAAAATTGTTGAAGGCGCTGTAAGTATGGTTGAAATGGCTCTTGAACAACTTTCGGAAAAAAAACTTATTGAACTTGATGAAGAACAAAAGGCCGTCATGGTTAGTAACTTAATGGTAGTTCTTTGTTCTGATAAAGATGCAAGCCCAGTTATCAACACAGGGACTTTACACCAATAAGAAGTCGGGAGACCGAAGTCGGAAGACCGAAGTTGGAAGTTAGAAGACCGAAGTAAAATATCTTCGGTCTTCTACTTTGAAAAAAGTTTGCTTTAAAAACAATTTTACTGAGTTCGAAAATTATGGCTAAGAAAAAAGCATTTGTACTTAGGATTAATCCTGAAATAATGAAAGCGATTGAGAAATGGGCTGCTGATGAATTTAGAAGCACCAACGGGCAGATAGAATGGATAATCACAAAAGCATTGAAAGAAGCAGGAAGATATAAAATTAAGAAAGATTTGGAAAAGTAGAATTTTGATTAATATCGAATAATTGATTTAAAAAAAACATGTAACACTTCACAGAACATTGAAATTTGAAATTAGAAATTTGTGTTCTATTATACTCAATATTATTAACTATGTTGCAAAATTACTGAATTTCAAATTTTAAACCATGAAAGATTACTAAAATATTTCGTTTTAAATTGCGTTATAAATAAATCTTGAAAAAATTATTATTATTGGTTATGAAAAACAAAACTTACTTTCTTTTAGGCTGTTTATTAATCATCTCGGCATTATTTTTTTCGTGTAGCCCCGAAGATGATGCAAATAACAATGAACCTGACAGGGATAAATTCCTCGGAGAATGGGTAGTAAATGATGATTGCTCAAAAGCAACTTACAAAGTTCAAATTTCTGCTGACCCCAATAATAGTATTCAGGTACTTATCTCAAATTTTCTTCTCACCCAAGAAACTGCCACCGCAATAGTTGCCGGAAGTACAATCACAGTTCAAGAACAAACTTTGCCTAACGACTGGACAGTTAGTGGAAGTGGGGTTTATTCAACAAATGAAATTGATTGGTCGTATAATTTTTCCTACACTGGAGTTTCGGAAGAATGCACGGCAACTTTCACTAAATAGCCTCTTACACTTATAAGATTTTTTCAGTAATCTTTAGAGTATCCTTCTTATCTAAAATCTCTTTTTTAATAATCAATAAAGAGTCGCTAACTTTTTGATAAATCTTTTCAAAAACTTCAATATTGTTTTTATAATATTCTAAGCTAAGGTCGTATTGATCTTTTGTAATATTAAATTTCTTAAAAATATTTTCGTAGAAATTATTAGAATAAAAATCAGTATCCTCGTTTTTTCCTCGTTTTTTAATTAATGAAGCTTCAACAAGTTGAACATCAACTATGATATCTATCATTTTTTCAACAGAGATCAGGTTTTCCGGTTTATTTTTTTCATCAATTGATTTGCTATCCCCACAAGAAAAAATGCAAAAACTTAGGCTTAATAATAAAAATATTTTACTTAGTCTCAGTATTTTAGAAATTACAATCTTATTTTCGCATTCTTTCATTTAATCATTCTCTCATTAATCAATTCCCAACTTCTGCCATATATTTAATTCTCATTCGTTTAATAAGGTAATAAGGTTTGTTGTCATGCTAATAACTACATACTTCTAAGGTTTAAAACAAAACAATAAGGTCTTTTAATTAAATATTTACAGAAAATATGCAAATCATTCTCTCATTCAATCCGAAGGCAGGGATAGCATCCCTTTTGTGCAATTATCACAGTCTCTTATTCTCGCATTCAATCATTTAAGCATTCAATCATTAATTAGTTTCCAACTTCAGACATATATTTAATTCTCACTAACCTGATTTCTTCTTCGTTATATTCTTCTTCGCCTAATTCCTCTAATGCTTCTTCAATTGAATCGGATTCTGCTTCATTAAAATATTCGTAAATTTCTTCTTCATGATAAGGATCAATATATTCACTAATATAATATCCAATATTTACCTTTGTACCTGATGCAACTATACTTTCAATTTCTGTAAGCAACTCACTAACTGTCATATTTTTTGCATTTGCAATATCTTCGAGAGCGAGTTTTCTGTCAATATTCTGAATAATAAAAACTTTTAAACCTGATTTATTTATAACCGATTTGATAATCATGTCGTTTGGCCGAACTATTTCATTCTCTTCAACATGTTTTTCAATAAGCTCGATAAACGGTTCACCATATTTTTTTGCTTTCCCAACACCAACACCTGTAATTTGTTGTAGTTCATCCTGTGTAATAGGATATTGGATAGCCATATCTTCGAGGGAAGGGTCTTGAAATATCACAAAGGGAGGAAGATTTTCGTTCTTTGAAATATCTTTCCTAAGGTCTTTCAATAAAGAAAACAAAACTTTATCTGTTGTACTTGTTTTATGCCCACCTCCTATTGCATAATATTCATCATCAGGATTTTCGTAATCATGATCCTTTGTTAACATGATTGAATAAGGATGTTTCAGAAATTTCTTTCCTTTTTCAGTAAACTTTAGCAAACCATAAGTATCAATATCTTTTATTAGAAGTCGTTCAATCAATGCTCTCCTGATCGCAGCATTCCAATATTTTTCATCCTGATCCATTCCCAGTCCGAATGCTTTCAGTTTATCGTGTTTAAAAGATTTAATTGTAGCATTTGCTTTACCGACAAATATATTCACCATGTGTTTTGTTTTGAAAAGTTGCTTCACTTCCAAAACTGCTTCAAGCACAATTTTAATACTGTCCTGGGCTTCAAATTTTTCTTTGGGATGCAAGCAATTATCACAATTATGGCAGCTTTCTTTTTCATAAATTTCGCCAAAATAATGCAGTAATTGTTTTCTGCGACAAACCGACGACTCAGCATAAGAAACAGTTTCGATGAGAAGTTGCTTTGCAATTTCCTGTTCGGCAACAGGTTTACCCTTCATAAATTTCTCCAGCTTAATAATATCGTCATAACTGTAAAAAACAATGCAATTCCCTTCGCCATCATCACGGCCAGACCTGCCGGTTTCCTGATAATATCCTTCAAGGCTTTTAGGAATATCATGATGAATTACAAAACGCACATCGGGTTTATCAATTCCCATCCCAAAAGCAATTGTTGCAACAATCACTTCAACATCTTCCATTAGGAATCTATCCTGATTATTTCTACGCGTGTTTGTATCAAGTCCTGCATGATAAGGCAATGCTCTGATTCCGTTAACCTGAAGTGTTTCTGCAACTTCTTCAACTTTTTTTCTACTCAAACAATACACAATACCTGATTTTCCGGGTTGTGATTTTATGTATTTGATTATTTCCTTAATAACATCTTTTGTTTTCGGGCGAACCTCGTAATACAAATTCGGCCTATTGAATGAAGACAAAAATATACTTGCCTCAATCATGTTAAGATTTTTTTGAATATCGTGCTGAACTTTTGGTGTGGCAGTAGCAGTTAAGGCAATTAGAGGAACATCTTTTCCAATCTCATCAATTATTGGCCGAAGTCTCCTGTATTCAGGTCTGAAATCGTGCCCCCATTCCGAAATACAATGAGCCTCATCAATAGCATAAAAAGAAATTACTATACCTTTGAAAAATTCGATATTTTCCTCTTTTGTAAGTGATTCGGGAGCAACATACAATAATTTCGTCTTTCCTTTCAATAGGTCTTCCTTCACCTGTGCCATTTCCTGTTTTGAAAGCGATGAATTCATTACATGAGCTATTCCGGCTTCTGATCCGAAACTACGAATTGCATCAACTTGATTCTTCATTAAAGCTATTAAGGGTGAGATTATTATAGCCGTGCCTTCACTAATTAATGCCGGAAGTTGATAACACATCGACTTGCCGCCACCTGTTGGCATAATTACGAAAGAATCATTTCCTTCCAAAACATTATTAATTATTGCTTCCTGATTTCCTTTAAAAGTCTCAAAACCAAAAAACTTCTTCAACAACCCTATTAACGATTTATCTTCTCTTCTTCTCATTTCTTTGTTTCGCTAAAATAGAATATTTTATATCAATTAATTTATATACTAAAATTTTTATACAACTGATAAAATATTATTTTATTATTTTTGTTAATAAATAATCAGTTTTCACCATTAATTTTGGTGTTTTTAACAAATATAACAATAATAATTAAAATCAAAATAAAAAATAATTTTTTTTTTTAGTGAAGACAAAAAAAGACATAAAAGAAATTGCCCTAAAAACTATCAATTCAGAAATTGATGCAATTGTAAACTTAAGAAATTCAATCAATGATGACTTTGCATCCTGCGTTGAATTAATTTATAAATCGAAGGGAAGAGTAATTATTACAGGTATTGGAAAAAGCGCAAATATTGCATCCAAAATTGTTTCAACTTTAAATTCAACCGGCACTCCGGCAATATTTTTACATGCAGCCGATGCAATTCATGGTGATTTAGGAATAATTCTCGATGATGATATTATTATTTGCTTATCGAAAAGCGGAGAGACTCCTGAAATTAAAGTTCTCGTTCCTCTTTTAAAATTACGCGGAAATAAACTTATTGCATTAGTCGGAAACATAAACTCATATTTAGCCGGACAAGCCGATTTTGTGATAAATTCAACAGTTGAAAAAGAAGCCTGTCCGAATAATCTTGTGCCAACATCAAGCACAACAGCTCAATTGGTTCTCGGTGATGCTCTGGCTGTTTGCCTTTTAGAACGAAGAAATTTTACGACAAGCGATTTTGCAAAATTTCATCCCGGGGGAATACTCGGAAAAAAATTATATTTAAGAGTTATTGATCTTTATAAACATAACGAAGTTCCACAGGTAAACGAAAACGATGATATTAAAACAACGATTTTAGAAATATCATCAAAACGACTGGGTGCTACGGCTGTAATTAGAAAAAATAAAATTATCGGAATTATTACTGACGGAGATTTAAGAAGAATGCTTCACACAAAACCATCCATAGAAAACATCAAGGCAAAAGAAATAATGGTATTAAATCCGAAAACAATTGATGAAGATGAGCTTGTTATAAACGCCCTTGATATTATGAGAAAAAATAATATTACTCAACTTCCTGTTACACAAAACAATAATTATGTTGGAATAATTCATTTACACGACATTCTGAAAGAAGGGATTTTGTGATATAAAACATACATGGTTCCGTGAATTCGTGAACATACAGGAGAATGATAATATAATGAAATTGGAAATTGGAAATTCAGGAGAAAGCCATCCCGAGTGCTCGGGACTAATTTCTACATCTGGATTTGGATTTGGAAAAATATAACGAACTAAAGTTCAATTATTGAAAAACAACAAAATCAATACTTAATACATCAATAAATTAGATGTAATATGATTAATAATAAACCGCAAAGACAGTTAAGAAACGCAAAAAAAAATTGCGTTTTTTAGCGTACTTTGAGGTTAATAATAGAACAAAAGCTATGATAGAAGATAAAACTGCAAAGATTGATATTTTTTAATATAAAAAATAACTACAAACCTTAAATATTAAGGAGTTCGACTCTTTATAATTATAAAAAAAACGTAATCAACTAAAAATGTTTTCAACATATAGAATCAAATTTTTTACGTTTATCCTATTATTATCTTTAATTATACCCTTTGAAGTATCATCTCAAATTACTAAAATTTTAGGTAAAGTAACTGATTCTGCTACAAAAGAACCTGTCCCCTTCGCCAATGTTTATTTAAATGGAACAAACATTGGTGCGATTAGTGATTTCAACGGTGAATATTTTTTTGAAACATATAATCCCTCAGATTCGATTTCTGCTTCCTTTATCGGATATATTTCTCAAACAAAAAAAATTAAAAAAAACAGATTTCAATATATCAATTTTGAACTTACGGTAGATAATATTCTTCTCGAAGAAGTAGTTGTTACACCTGGCGAAAATCCGGCAGAAGTTTTGTTAAGAAAAATTATTAAGAACAAAGAAACCACAAATAAAAAAAACTTCGATTTCTATCAATATGAAGTTTATAATAAAATTCAATTCGATGCCAATAATATTACCGACAAATTAAGAAACAGAAAAATACTTAAACCTTTCTATTTTATTTTCGATTATGTTGACACTTCAACAATTAATGGAAAAGCCTATCTTCCAATGCTTTTAAGTGAAACCATTTCCGATATTTATTATCGCTCTAACCCAAAAGTAAAAAAAGAAGTTATCAGGGCATCAAAAATTTCAGGTGTTGAAAATGAAAGCATAACACAGTTTTTAGGTAATCTTTATCAAAATGTAAATATATACGATAATTACATAAATGTTTTCGATAAAAATTTTGTCAGCCCGGTAGCAAATTTCGGATTATCATATTATAGATATTATCTTGTCGATAGCTCATTTATCGGTAATAAATGGTGCTACCAAATTATGTTTAAACCACGCCGAAAACAAGAACTTACATTTACGGGCAACTTTTGGGTAAACGACAGCAGTTTTGCATTAAAAAAAGTTGAAATTAAAATTGCCGATGATATAAATATTAATTTCATTAACGATTATGCTATTCGTCAGGACTATGACAAAATAGACGATAAACACTGGATGATCACAAAAGATTATGTTGTAGTCGATTTCAATGTTATAGAAAACTCAAGACGGACAATCGGATTTTTCGGACACAGGACAACAACATACAAGGATTTTGTTTTTAATAAGCCGAGAGAAAAAGAGTTTTACTCCACACCTACAAATGTTACAATTTTAGATGATTGTTATGATAAAGATAAAACATTTTGGGCAAACTCTCGGCATGACAGCCTAACCGTCAAAGAAAACAATATTTACATTATGGTTGATTCCATAAAAAATGTGCCGATTTTCAGAACTTATATTGATATTATTTATTTGATCACAAACGGTTACTACGAAACCGGCATGTTTGAAATAGGGCCATATTATAAAATGTTAAGTTTTAATCAGGTTGAGGGTTTAAGGCTTAGGCTGGGTGGCAGAACCAGTAATGATTTCAGCACCAAATTGATGTTAACAGGACATATTGCCTATGGAACAAAAGACAGAAAATTAAAATACGGAGCAGGTTTTTTGTATATGTTAAATAAAAACCCAAGACGCTCTTTCGGTGCTTCTTACAAATATGACATTGAACAATTGGGGCAAAGTTTTAATGCTTATAGTGAAGACAATTTATTTGCTTCTTTCTTCCGTAGAAATCCTTCCGACAAATTAACAATTGTTCGGGAATATAAAACTTTTTATGAGCATGAATGGTTTAATGGTTTTTCGACAACACCAAAATTCAATAACAGAACGATTTACCCACTTGGCTCCTCAACATTTGAGGTTAATAATGATGGAGAAATCAAGGAATTAAATTCAATAAAAACCTCTGAAATATCGCTTGAAATTCGCTTTGCATACAATGAAAAATTCGTTATGGGTGAATTTGAAAGAATTAGCCTTGGAACTAGATATCCTGTTCTTGGATTAAGATATTGCCACGGAATTCCAAATTTTCTGAATGGTGAATATGAATACGATGTGCTTCAAATTGGAATCAAACACTGGTTCAATGTTTTTTCTTACGGTTGGTCAAAATATATTATTGAAGCCGGAAAAACATGGGGAACACTCCCCTACCCTTTGCTTAAGCTTTTCCCCGGCAACGAAACTTTCCTTGCCGACGAATATGCTTATAACCTGATGAATTACTTTGAATTTGTCAGCGACCAAAATGTCAGTCTGTTTGTAACTCATCATTTCGACGGACTTTTTCTAAATAGAATTCCTTTAATGCGGAAATTGAAATGGAGAGAAGTTGCTCATGCAAAAGTTGTTATTGGTTCGTTGAGCGAGAAAAATAAAAAATATTCAATTCTGCCATCGTCTTCATTTATTTTAACAAAACCTTATTGGGAAGCCGGTATCGGAATTGAAAACATTTTTAAAATTTTCAGAATAGATGCAATTTGGAGATTATCCTATTTAGAAAATCCTGATATAAATAATTTTGCAATATTCTTTTCGTTTCATTTTTCGTTCTGATTAATAATGGTTGAATGATAGAATGCTTAAATGATTGAATTGGATTAAAGATTCAATCTTTTGAAAAGATGGAATCTTTTTTCCTATATTAAATGCTAAAATTATAAAATTTAGCAATTTTTAGTATAATAATTTAAAGCAGTGTCTGAACGCTAACAAATTTAATTTATTTTTGCCCTTAATCTTTATTTATTATGATTCTTCGTACAGATAAAATTGTTAAAAAATACAGGCAACGAACAGTAGTTAATGAAGTTTCGCTTGAAGTCCACCAGGGTGAAATAGTTGGTTTATTGGGGCCAAATGGTGCAGGAAAAACTACTTCCTTTTACATTATTACAGGCTTGATCAAACCTTTACGGGGACATGTTTATCTCGACGATTTAGATATTTCGAACTACCCGATGTATAAAAGAGCACAAAAAGGTATTGGTTATCTGTCTCAGGAAGCATCGGTTTTTAGAAATCTCAGCGTTGAAAATAATTTAAAAGCTGTTTTAGAATTCACAAAATTTTCTAAAGCCGAACAAAAAGAAAGATTAGAATCATTATTAGATGAATTTGGTTTGCAGGCAATTAGAAAAAGTCAGGGAATTACCCTTTCTGGAGGAGAACGCCGAAGGACTGAAATTGCCCGATCTCTTGCTTTCGACCCTAAATTTATTCTGCTTGATGAACCTTTTGCAGGTGTTGACCCGATTGCTGTTGAAGATATTCAAACTATTGTTGCAAAACTAAAAGAAAAAAATATCGGTGTTCTGATAACCGACCATAATGTCCATGAGACCTTAAATATTACAGATAGATCATACTTATTATTTGAAGGCTCAATACTTAAAACAGGAACTTCCGAAGAACTGGCCGAAGATGAATATGTAAGACAAATTTATCTTGGACAGAATTTCCAATTAAGAAGATGAGAGTAACAGGGAAATAATGGTATAAAGGTATAGAGGAAATAAGGGTATAGGGAAAATAAAAGGTATAAGTCATTCGGTTGTCATTCAATTGTCATTTGGTTGTCATTTCCCTTATTTCCATTATTTCCCTTATTACCACTATTCCCAACAATTCCCTGCTTTTCCCCAAATATTGAAACTATTATATAAAGCAAAATAACAATAGGGATAGCAAGAAATTTAAAGGCTATCAATAAAATTATTGACAGAAACAGGAAAATATATCTGCTTAGGTTATCAGTAAATTTCATGGTTTTAAATTTCAGAGACATTAATGGAAGGTTTACAACCAAAAGTATTGATAATAAAACCGAAAGAGAAATTAAAACCCATGTGTTTTGAAGAATATTTAAAGTAATGAATGAATTTTCATTTTCATAAAACAGAATTAATGGAAAAGAAGCGATCAGAATTGCATTTGCAGGAGTCGGAAGGCCAATAAAACTGTTTTCCTGTTTAGTGTCAATATTGAATTTTGCCAACCTGACAGCAGAAAAAACCGGTATTAGAAAAGCAATATATGGTAAAATATTATCAGTAATTTGTAAACCTGTAACAATTAAACTATTACTAATTAAATGAAAAAGAATGAAACCCGGAGCTAATCCAAATGAAACCATATCAGCCAATGAATCAAGTTGTTTCCCGATTTCTGTCCTTGCATTTAGTATTCGGGCAAAAGTACCGTCAAAGAAATCAAGAACGGCAGCGAGAAAAATAAAATAAGCCGAGCCTACAAGATCACCTTCAAATGCCGAGACAATTGAAAGACATCCACATAATAAATTTAATAAAGTTATGGCGTTAGGTATATGATTTTTAATTTTCATAGTTAAAATTTATTGTCAGCGAAATTAGTAATTATTTATTAATGTAATTCTTTGTGCGTTTTTCAAATTTGTATTTTCTTGCTTCGTTAATAAAACAAAAAAAAGCTACCCTTGCAGGCAGCTTTTTCAGAAACATTTTAAACAATTCCAATTATTAAGCAATATTATTATGAGAATATGGGTTTCAAATCCCCAAAGGGGTTGGAAACCTTAACATTATTTAAGCAACATCATCTTTTTTGTTTTATATAAACTATTTCCTATTTGTAGTTTATAAGTGTAAATTCCGTTCGCAAGGTTTTCTGCATCAAAAACCACTGAGTAATTTCCTTCTTTTTGAAAATTGTTAATCAGGGTTTTAATTTCTCTTCCCGCAAAATCATAAATTTTCAGGCTAACAAAATCCGAATCTTTCAAAGAATATGAGATATTAGTTGACCCGCTGAAAGGATTTGGATAGTTTTGCTTAAGTATGGCACTATTTTCCCATGTAGTAATTTCATCAATTCCAACTGGTAATAGATTAAGAGGCGCACGGTAAACCCCACCGGTTTCTTTGCCATCTTTTTTTGCATTTGTAACACCAATAAAAAGATCAGTTGAATTGTGAAATGCTGTTGTAATTTCACCGGTAATGCCACCTAAATCCATTTGTGTCCAGTTAAAACTATCCTCTGAATAAAAAGCATTTTCACCAAAAGCCATTACAGCAAAGCCTGTTGGTAGTTGACCCGACATAACAACAAGAACGACATTAAGTTTTTCATTTGGTATTAATGGTAACCACTCATCGGCCAAATCCAGATTATAATACAAGCCATCATGTGTAGCAATTAAAACTAAAAATCCCAAACCTCCAATCTTTTTTACTTTGAGTGCATCACCAGTAAGGCCTGTATTTTTTTCAGTCCATTCTGTGGCCCCGTTTATAGCCCAGTATGTCCCGCCATCGGTGGCCATAACTGAAAACTCCTCCTCACCTCCGGCGTAGCCGCCCATATCGTTAATAATAAGAGCATCACCGGAAAGGTTTGTGTTAGCAGGTGTCCATGGGCCTGTAGGTTCATCAGAGCCGAAAACACCCCCGCCGTTTGTACCAACCATAATATCACCACCACACACATTTTCGTCGCCCCACCAAAAATAATTCACATCAGTATTTGTCAAGCCTGTTGATGTACAATCAATATAATCAACCAGATCAAAGGTAAAAAATGGACCTCCATCAGTGGCAACAAACAATGATGTGTAAGTATTAAATCCCCTGATGGCGTTCACATTTAGATTACCTAAATTTCCATTAATACTGATCCAGTTATCACCATTATCAGCTGTTTTGTAAAGTCCACCACCATCAGTACCAACTACGATATCATCCTCAAGAGTCCACATTGTTGTCGGTGGATAATCAGGTAAACCGTTGTTAACAGGTACCCACTGTGCATAAATTGAAAATGCACTTAATAATAAAATAATCAATAATAAATTTCTTTTCATTTTTTGTTCTCCTATTTTTAGTTTATATTAAATTAATTTAATGCTAAAATAATAAAATATTGAATATACTTAAATTTATTAATGATTAAATAATGAATTCATTCTATCATTTTCGCATTCACTCATTTTTTTCACTTAACCAACATCATCTTTTTAGTTTTATAAAAATTACTTCCGATCTGAAGTTTATAAGTATAAATTCCATCAGGAAGATTTTCGGCTTCAAAAGATATTGAATAATTTCCTTCATTATGATAATTATTTACAAGGGTTCTGATTTCTTTTCCTGCAAAATCATAAACTTTCAGGCAAACAAAATCTGATTTTCTCAGGGAATAAGAAATATTTGTACTTTGAGAAAATGGGTTAGGATAGTTTTGTGATAAATTAAATCTTGACAACCCAATAGTTTCTTCATCTTCAATGCCTACTAAAAATTGCTCCAAAGGCCTTCGATACAAGCCGCCACCTTTTCCTGATTTTGTTGTAGTTGTAAATCCAATATAAACTTCGGTGGTATCAGTTGCAGCAGCTGTTACTTCGCCATCCATTCCGGTAAAATCCATTTGATTCCATGTTGCCATATCTTCAGTATAATAACCATTTTCGCCAAATGCAAACATCATAAAACCTGTTGGGGAAATGTCAGTATTCATATACGTTACTATATTAAATTTTTCATCCGGTAAAATAACTGCCCAGCTTTCTCCAAAATCAAGTGTGTAATACAAACCTCCATCGGTAGCGATAAAAATTAATGAACCTAAAAAGCTAAAGTTATTTATTTTAAGTGCTTCACCACTAAGGCCGTTGTTTTCTGCCGTCCATTCCGTATCACCGATAGCAGCTTTATAAAATCCGCCTTCTGTTGCTAACATAGCAAACGTCTCAGCAATAAGCGCGTCATTAGCAAATAAGGCATCACCTGTTAAGCCGGCATTGGAAGGAGTCCAATCATAAATAAAGGGACTGGTATATTCGGCTGCAAATAGACCATCACCATTTGTACCGGCTATAGCATCTCCTACTAAGGGCCAGCCTTCAGGTGCACCGGCCCAAAAGTTGATATCGTTATTTGTCAATCCGGTACCATTGCAATCTATGTAGCCACCATTAACACAAATAAACGGCCCTCCTACTGTTGATACACCTATTGGATCAAATTGCCCTCCTCGATAATCGATTTTATTTACAAAAAGATTAGGAAGTGTTCCCGGCATTTCACTCCAGTTTTCGCCCTGGTCATAAGTGAGATAAATCCCGCCTCCATACGTGCTGACAACCATAGTGTCAAGCCAATTTATCATTGAAGTCGGTGGATAATCAGGTAAACCGTTGTTAACCGGTACCCATTGTGCAAATAATGTTGTTGCACCAAATAATAAAATAATTAATAGTAAATTTTTTTTCATTTTTTGTCCTCCTGTTTAGTTTATAAATATTTATTTTTATTAAAATTAATTTCTTTGTTATTTCTAATTATAAACAAATATACATTTTTCTCTTTTATAATTATATTTTAATCAGTTTTTACTTTACTTACTGCAATAAGCGTTTCCGTTGTTGTAGTCTTAGTGGTTTCATACAGTCCGGTAGTTCTGCTTTCTTTGGTTTCTTTCACTGCATTTCCTGTTGTATAAAGATAATCCTCAGAATTGTTAATTGCCAGGCCGCTTATATATGAAACTTTAACCTTAACTGTTTTGCCCCAGGATTTATCGCGGGTATCTGCATCATCCACCCATTGTATGTCGCCGTTAGTATCGAATTTCATTATAAAGGGGCCTTTGGCCTTCTTCCCATCAAACGTAACTTTCTTAAATACAATAGCTCCCGAGAGATATACATTACCGGCTTTGTCGCATACCATACCTGTAAGATTAGCGGTTCCTTTTCCTTCTGCATTTTTTACCCATTTAATTTTTCCATCCTTATCAAGCTTGGCCAGAAATGCATTTCCAACTTCCAATCCTTTTATGTTTGCATTGGATGAGAGTGTTTTATCATCAAACCTTGCCCCATCGAAATGAACACCTGTGAAATAAATGTTTCCGGCAACATCAATATCAATAAACTGTCCACCTTCAATATCTGTTGCCGGTTTTTTTGAATAAGCACCACTACTGTAAGGCTTACCTGTTCCAAATTGTTTTATCCAGGCTGTTTTCCCTTCATTATCAAATTTAATAACAATGATATCCGATAAACCGTTGGCTTCGAGTTTTTTTCCTTCAAAAACACTTGTTCCGCCAATACTGCCGGTCAAATATGTATTTTCATTTTCATCAATGGCGAGATCGGTTAAGTTCAGGTTTAACGCCCCTACCCTCTTCCAGATAAGTTCACCATCCGGTGATAGTTTTACTATAACAGTATGATTGCCTGTATAAAACTCATCTCCTTCAATGGATTGATCCTCATAATAAGCTTTGCCAAGATACTGCTTTTCAATTGGCAAGGCGGGGTTGTGTACCCAGTCGTCAAACATGCCCAGAACATTGGCTGCAACATATACGTTGCCAGATTTATCTGTTTTTATAGCATAACCATAAGTTGTTGCCATGCCCCATTTTGATTCATAGTTGCCTCCTTGTTTTACCCATTGTAATTCTCCATCGGCATTGTATTTAGCTATAAAAAAGCCATATTTATGCTTTGGGCTGATGGTAGTGTTTCCAAATGAAGTTTCCCCCTCAAATGATCCGGTAACATATAAATTGTTTTGATTATCGGTTGTGATACTTTTTCCTTCTACATTGCCCAGACTCGTGATCTGGATACCCCAAAAGATAGTTTCCCCATGCGGGTCGATCTTGGCGATAAAAGCATCATTTATATCAGGCGACTTGCTTCCGCTCTTCAGCTCAATCGTTCCAAAGCTGATTTTTCGTGCAAAGTTGGCCATAATATAAAAGTTATCCTCACTGTCAGTGCAAACTTTGTGGAAATTTGACACCAGCGACACATCATGCGTAAGTGGCTTTGCCCATACCGTTTTTTGTGCTTGTATGGTAAACGGAATTATGAAAATCGATATTAAAAGGATTATTGTTTTCATTCGTTATTGCATAAAGTTTTATTTATGATCTTTCTTGTATTTTACTTTACTTCTTTCGGTGTTAATCTTCAGATATTCGATCATTTTATCAGCAAGCATAACTAATAGTTTATCATAACCCTCCATGCTTTCTGATGCAATTTTTTTCCTCTTAAACGATGCAATTTCAAAATCTGATCCGATGCTTGTTTGGCCATAAGGCAATCCATGCAAATATGACAAACCCGGATATTTCTTACCTTCTACTTTTGGAATAGGGTTGACACCAATCATTGTCATTATGGTTTTTTGGAAAGTAAGTGTACGCGATTCAGGTATTACGTTGTTGTTAACAAATAAAATTGCGTCAACTTTCATTGCTTCTGCCAGTGCACCAAATACATTTAAATCCCATGACAATGGCAATCTATCCGTAATTAACCATGATTTATAGCCATCAGCAGCATTTCCTGCTGAAATCCCTTTTTCCTGAACGTCCTCATAATGTTTTTCAAGTTTAGACTGCTTTATATCAAGACTTGTTGCAAAAATCTTGTCACGAGCTTCTGCACCGCTAAGTATAGCCTTTTGCTCTCTGGTCATATTATCCACAGTAATGAGTTCAATACCCCCCTTACTAAAAGATTGCTTAAGTGATTCGATACTCATATCATACATCTTGTTGACAAAATATTTATTACCTACTTCCGTAAGGAATTTCTCTGTATAAATATGTGGAATTGAAATGGTAAAAGATACTAATGCTACCTTTTTAATTTCTTTTTGCGATAAATCCGGTGTGATGCCTGTTCCTAATTTAGTATCTGGCCGCCAATCGTTTTTACCCCAGACATTAATTGCTTTATTCAATTTCTTTGCAGGAAGATTAACCAAATCATTAAATGATTTTTGTGCAAAAATACCTTGTGCCAATGTGAAAATTAAGACACTTATTAAAATCTTTTTCATTTTTATTTTCTTTATTAGTTTTATATAAATAATTAATTACTGTATAAATCTACTTATAAACCATTATATTACTAACGAATATCAAACTATTTCTTCGCTTTGTTAATTACCCAATTCCCCATTTTCTTTGATAAAGCAGTCATTACATTGCCCATATAATCATAACTTGTAACGCCTGTTTTAGAACTTGCAAACTGTAAATGTTTTGCAAAAAAGCGTGTGCCACAATAAAATTGTCCGCGATTTTTATCATCAGGGCCATCAGCTTTAGGATTTGGGCCAAACATAAACAACGATACGGCATCAACAACATAGTCTTCTTTCTTTTTCTTGGGTTTACGTGTAACAATATAACAAACTACAACGGCATCAACATTTAATCCTTTTGCCAGTTCGTAACCAAGGCTTGATGTCATTTTTCTGTTGGATCCAAAAACTCCCATATTTACGAAATTGGCTAATTGTGATTCGTTAAGGGGTTCGTTTACAACAAAGAACGGCCTGTATCCCTCATCATAGGGACAAATTTTCAAAGTACCTCCTTTTGCAGCTACATTATACCCAATTTGCGTTCTTGATGTTTTTTCTTTTTTTCCTGATTCCTGATTGAAACCATAGAAAAACTCCTTTTTTTCTTCAGTATCCAGAAATTCATCCGGTGTAAGCAAATCAATTCCATATTCTTCGAATCCTGCTTTTAAGGGGGCAATACTTTTTTCATAAAATCCATCAACATGCGTTTGTGCCAGAGTCTGAGGTGTTGTCCAAACTGAAGCAGAAGAGTAAACATGTGTTGATGTAGAAGATTTAGTGGATTTACCACATGCAGGATCATAAAGATAGTAACTTATCAATGCTACTTTTTTTGGTTTCGGATTGAGCAAATCAACATTTGCACTGTAACCGCTCCCTTTTTTTGAAGTCCTACCTTCGGCAGGGAAATCAAACTTAGCTTTGATTTTATCCACACTTGCAGTTTTGTCAGCAAAAGGAGTTGACTTTTGGGCCATAAGGCCATGGCCTAAACAAATGAAAAGGCCCAACAAAATAAGATTTAATTTTTTCATGATAATTAAATTTAGTTAAACATTAAAAATATTTGTCTTGTTTGAATTCATTTTCATATTAGCTTTATCCTATCATTTTTAAAATAGAATTGCAGAGTTCTCTTTCCGTTTTTTTGTCGATCAAACTCAAAACATGTAAGGAAGAGAAGCCCTGCAATTCAAATTTCTTTTCAGTTTTGAGATAAAATGATCAACGAGGCAAAGATATTACGAGAATACCCATTTTGAAATAGAGTGAATTACGTAAATCTATACGGTGATTACCGTAGATTTACAATTTTTGATCCATACGGACAAGTTTGATGATTTATGATTGACAGAAAATCATACGAAAATCAGGGGCCTTATAATAGGATCAGAATTTTTGTTGAAAGCAGAAATGAAATTTGGGAGGGAAAGAGTGAAATACTTCTAAAATTTTGAATTTTGAAATTGAGTCCACTCCGAAAAGTTGTAAAAATGAAATTAGCCACAGACCTGTCCGCCGTAATACTATGGAAGGCGGGTTCACTGATCCTGAGTACTCGGGATTAAATCTGTGATAATTCGTGTAATCCGTGTCAAAAAAAATTGCAAAAAAAAAGCTGCCCAAAATGAGCAGCTTTTTAAAACAATTAATTAGAAAACTTCTATTTAATAGTAACTTTTTGAGTTTCTATTCCGTTAGTAGTTTCTATTCTAATAATATAAACACCTGCATCGAAATTGCTTGTATTTATTTGTGTGCTATTTCCTTCATAAACCGATTGTCCAACATAGTTATAAATTACAACACTGTTGATTTGGTTTGGTGAAGAAATATTTATCATATTAGTTGCAGGATTTGGATAAATAACCAATTCTCCTGTAAGCATTGCACCTTTTGTCATGTTAACAACACTGAATTCACCGTCATTGCTTGGATAAACATTTGATACATAAGAGTTGAAAACTGATTCCATTTCAAATTTTGCAATAACAACATTGTCATTTGACCAAACTTTCAATGAAATAGGTTCACCTGCAACATATCCTTGTCCGTTAATCACTTGACTGAATATTGGAAGATCGTTCTCATAAACATTGTCTGAAATTACAGTCATTGAACCGAGGATAACATTTCCGTTATAAGCTGCTACTTCATCACCAATTTCTAAACCGGCAATATACATTGTATAAACAGCTTCAGCTGCATTACCACCTTCAAAAATTAAATGAGAAGGAATTACATGTGTTTTACCACTTGATTTTGCAACAGCAGGATAAATAATTTCACCGTCAGCAAACATTTTAACAAGATAACCTTCTCCAGGTAAGGCATCTCCAATACCATTAACCCAGTTAGGTCCAATTTTACGCAACATTGCACCTTGTGAATCTCTAATAAAATCAAGATCATCGCCAATGATAGTTCCAAAGGCAACAAGAGCATCCATTGGAGCTTCCGGGAAATAACTAACAAATTGGTATCCTAATGCTACAGGAATTCCTGTTGCAGGATCAATTCTGAGGCCTTCGATTGCAAATGAATCGTCAGCATTCATTTTTACAAGATAACCTTCGTCAATTATCCAATCTCCGATACCATTAACCCAGTTAGGTCCAATTTTACGTAACATTGTACCTGTTGAACTTCTTACAAATGCAAGGTTGTCATTTAAAACATCTCCCATAACTACCATCATATCAGGAACAGGAGGAATTACACTTGAAGAAATAAACTGATAACCGGTTTCTAAGTTAAATACTTGTGTTACAACCGAAGAACCAACTATCATTTCAACAGGAATAGTAACTACAGGATTAACAGGATCGTTACTGTTAACAAAAATATTTGCATAATAATTTCCTTCTTCAAGGCCTGCTGCATCAAAGTAAACATTTATATCATCATAATCACCTGTTACAATTGTTCCGGCATTTGGATCAACTGAAAGCCAATCCACGCTTTCACCACCTAATTCATAACCAATAATTGCTGTTCCCTGAGCTAAACATAATAATGTATAGGTTCCGGGTATCATATTTTCCCCTAATGCGAGGCCACCGGCAATTCCATCGGGTCCAACATCAGCAGCTACGTCATGAGTTACTCCGGTTGGCGCACCTGTTGCTATCGACCATTGCGATACCCAACATCCACCACCTGAAGTAGTACCTTCAAATAACCATAAATAAGGGCCACCTGCAGTGAACATATCATAAGCTAATCCATAAATACTTGGGGAGCCTCCTATTGAATTCAACATACCACCGGTTCTGTCAATTAAAATAATATCGGAAGACCAGTTGTTTGTCCAGAATCCATCGAATTCGTCATCATAAGCAATTGCACGTCCGGCATCACCTGAGAATGCAATAGTACCAATTAATGTATGAGTAGCAAAATCCATTTGATAAATTGGAGAAGAAGCAGCACCACCATAGAAATATTCACCGTCATAAGCCATATCTCTGATATTTGTTGCCCCGGCTACCTGAAATACTTCAATAACATTGCCATCAAAATCAAATTTTACAAAGTCTCCCGCATTCCATACTGCTGAATATATAAATTCGTTATCGGTTTCAACACCAGCCTGAGAAACAGCTGCAGGAACCTGATCGAAAAATATTTGAATATCCCAAATTGCATCTGTAAAGAGAGGTTTCTCTGAAACTGAATTCATGTCAAAATCAGCAAATGCATTATCAACTGTTTTATTCAATACTGAATAATCTAATTTTGGAGCAATTGCATCACTTACATATTCTGTTGAAATAGTATATTCTAAGTCTTCCACACCAATATTTCCTAATGTTAGAATATCCTGTGCACTTCCACCAACTGCAACATTTTGTGTAAATGAAGTAGGATCCCATGTAATTACAGGTGGGTCCGGTACTTCACCAACTACCAATTCAACAGGAATTATAATTTCAGGTGTTACCGGATCATTGCTTGTAAGAAAAAGATCCGCATATAAAACTGTTCCGGACGCTAAATCCTGAGCATTAAAATCAAGAGTAACTACCTCAGAACCTTGTGGATCAACTGTACCTGATAAAGGAGCAACAGTTAACCATGGAGTAACAGCTTCACCAAGTAAGCAGAATCCCATAGGATCTTGTGGGTTCCAGGCTGTTCCATCCCATTGTTGTCCTACACCGGCTCCACTTGGAGCATTAAGTGCAAGGAACCAGCAAGGAGCATTATCAATCAGTGCCATTACTGAGAACCATCCGTCAACAAGAGTTACTGATGATGGTAAAGCAACTTCATATTCCCACATAGTATAAGTACTGGCAAAAAGATCACCTGTGTTAACTCTGGGAACTTCAAGTGTAAACTCATCAATCATAGTACCGGGCTGTCCGGCATCGTCAGCAAAGAAACCAATATGGAAAGTTTTCGGCTCTGTACCGGTACATGGAGTCCAAGCTCCACTAAATATTGCATCAATACCCCAGAAACGTATTCCATTAATTTCACCTCCACCGGAGAAGCTTTGGTAGAAATCGTAGTAACCGGCTTCATCTGCTGTCATAGCAGTAGAATAATCAGGACATGGTTGACTTACTACTGATCCTGCTGGACAATCATAATCCCAATCAGAATTTGCAACAGGGTCTTTATCTGTTATTGAAGCATTAGGCTCAGCTTTTGCATTTACATTAGTTGGAGTAGCGGTTTCCATAGGTGGGTAAGCAACTGAGATATCCCAGTTTAATGTACCTTCACCTATATTGCCGATATTTAGGAATTCTTGTCCTGTAGTACCCGGATCAAGATTTACATTGAATGCAAGAGGATCTACAGTTATTTCAGGATCTATTACCGGACCACAAGCTGCATAGCCAATGTCCCCGCCTATTGGGTCAACACCACCCATACCATCTTCAAATATCGGATCACCGTAGAAATTATAAACAATATATGAACATTCATAAGGCCATCCGCCTGCAGTCCATACAGCAGTAAGGAATGCGCCGTCTGCAACATCGAAATAAAAAGTTTCAGGACCGGCTCCTGTAGCTAAAGTAGCATTGATAAATTCGACACCATCACCGAATATTTGAACGTATCCGCCGTTCCAGCCATCACCATAGTCATCCCACAATGTGATTGAATATTCGCAAAATGCTGAAGGATCCTTGTTTTCGATAGTTTTATCACCTGAGTTGTTGCCAGGATTTTCATCACCTGCAAGAATTACTTCTGCTTCGATATAATATTCACCAAATGCAGAGAAATCGTAAGGTTGGTTAAAAGTGTAAACAATTGATTCATTCATTGCAAGAGGGCCTGGAATTGTTTCTACTACCCATGCACCACCATCAACACGATATTGAACATCAAAGTTACTTTGAGTTTCAGAACCTGAATTTTTAACACCAATTACTATATCTTCAACTCCGAGGCCAAAACCTGTGTTAGGTTCTTGAATTCCTGTGAGTTTAAGATCAAGTACAGGTGGTTCGCCTGCAACACCACCTTCAACACCGAAAATAGCTTCGTTTTGGATAATTCCGAGTAAGGTCCACCAGCCTGGTGCATAAGTATCAAATGCAGCGAGACCACCGGCAATACCTGTACCTGTTGTACTATATCCGATAGCATCAAAAGTAACTCCGGTTTCAGCTCCTGTTACAGGATCAATTTGAACAATAACAGACTGGCTCGCACCACCTGCCTGAGCAAAACCATAAAGCCATTGATCGCCTCCATCAAGCAGGCGTGCAAATCCGTAGTAACTTGTGTAAGCACCACAGTTAAATTGG
>Ga0233437_1001318_pt1 | contig 46249 bp, 54 predicted proteins | sample SI_122_August201_FD_182714 | JGI IMG/M metagenome (GOLD analysis project Ga0233437, IMG submission 182714) | Seawater microbial communities from Saanich Inlet, British Columbia, Canada - SI_122_August2016_200_MG | ecosystem: Environmental > Aquatic > Marine > Inlet | place: Canada: British... | reverse complement strand
GCTACCGAAGGTGCCTGATTTAGTACAGGTTTTGCCAAAAGGCAAAAAGTGTAGCCCCGTCGTCTAGTGGCCAAGGATGCAGGACTTTGAATCCTGTGACCAGAGTTCGAATCTCTGCGGGGCTATTGGTTTTGTAATAATCTCTCACAGTTAATTGCGTGTTTTGTTGGATCATAGTTAGATTCTATGAATTGTGCTATTCGTTTTCGTCCTGAAGAATTTCTAAATTCTTCAATGGTGCTGGTTACATTGAGATGCATAATTACGGGTTGGCCTTTGACTTTTCTTACTAATACTATTGCGCGGGCAACCACGTTGTCCTCGTCACGGGTATCTTCGAATAAACGAGTCGTTTTTGCTAAGAATGCATCAGTTAACAAAAAACCATTTTCGGGAAGTTTTTCCCAAAGATTTTTTTGAAATAAACCTTGTGAAAACTCGGGAAGATGTTCTCTCAATCGTAATGCGACTACGAGATTCTGTTTTAGTTTAGGGATGCTTTCGAGATATGTTTGTGCGTCTTGACGAACATAATCTATTCCACGAACTTTAGAATTGTCAACTGCGGGATCTATCCCGGCATAACCAAAAACACGAATGCCGTTATGTTGTAGGAGATTTTTGAATACTTCTGCTGTTGGAGAAAAAGATTTTTTGTCGCGTCTTGCTTGTCCACACCCGAAATCAATTACATCAACAACGCTGATTCCGGATTTTTTTATTATTTTTGCAACGGTTTTTTGTGTTTGTGAATATCGGCTACGCCACGTTAACCCGCGATAAATGCCAAATGTTCTAACAATAGCAAGAATACGTTTACGTGGGACATATTTCTCGCGATGTCTTTGGACCATTTAATTGTTAAGATTGGAAGCTTTTTTATTCTTGTTCTTATTCTGTTTTTAGTATGGATGATGGAATTCGTAACGATTTGAGACACATAATCGGTTTAGTTGTTTTTGATGGAGAACGCTTCTTGCTATTGCATAGAAAACTTAATTGGTCAGGATGGGAATTTCCAAAAGGGGCAGTAGAAGAAACCGAAAACCATGAAGAAGCAATTCGAAGAGAACTATTAGAAGAAACAGCTCTAAAAAAATACACTCTAGTTACACAACTAGATGAATTTGATTTCTACGACAAAATAAGAAAAATAAATTCGCATATAAAAAATTATTTAGTACAAGTTTCTAGTAATTCAAAAGTTATTTTGAATAATCCTCACGAGATTGATGGAGAAATTGTTGAAGAACATGATTCGTTCAAATGGTTTCATCCTAGTGATGCACTTACAACAGTTACTCATTCAAATCAAAGAGAAACTTTAAATAAAGCAATTACGTACTTAGGCTTAAGCGAGTGATTATTATGGGTTTATTTAGTAAAAAAGAGGAAGAAGAAGTTGTAGAAGTACAAGGTAAATACAACGAAGCTTGTTCGGTTTGTAGTAAAAGTCCTTGTGACAAAAAATGGGGCGGACAATACTTTCACAAAAAGTGTTTTAGGAAAATGCGCAAAGGGGCATCAAAGATGTTATGATGTTATGTGCTGGCATTGTACTTGGTAAAGGTTTTTATTTAAACAAAACTGAATTGTACTAATGTGTCAAATACTTTCTAGGGCGATATTTTTTGATTCTTTTAGTCAAATACAAAAAGAACAGGCGATAAAATATCTTGAAGCAAAAAAACTTTTTGAAAGAATAAGTAATAAATCTGAGATAAGCCGATTAATCAAAGTTCCAAATAGGACTGTTCAAGAATGGCTTAATAATACTAAAAAACCAATTGCGATAAGACAATGGGAAAAGTTGGAACAAATGAATTTAGTTAAGTTATGTATTGAGCGTAGCTTGCCATTTGATTTGTTTATTGATATTTTTGGATTTCTTTTTGGTGATGGGCATTTAATGAAAAATTTGGGCGGAATCCAGCTTTGTGGAAATGTAAACGATCTGGAAAAACTGAAAACAAAAATTGAGATGCTATTTGGAGTTCCTGCAAAAGTAACGTTCGGGAAACAAGTTGGTAGCATTAAGAAATTAAGAGGGAACAAATTAACCGAAGTGGAAGTTAACGGGTATTGTGGGAATCTTTGGGTAAATTCATCTGCTTTGGCACGATTGTTTTATGTATTAGGTGTGCCCAAAGGTGACAAAGTAGAGCAAGCATTTGAATTACCCGCTTGGCTTATGTGCTCTCCCGAATTTGTAAAGAAAAGATTTTTAGGCGTGTTATTTGGAAATGAGTTGAGTTTACCAAAAATAAGGGCGAAGAATGCTTTTGGAACAATAATGTTTGGAATGCATAAAATTGAAGGATATAAATCTGAATTGATCTTGTTCTTAAATCAATTGAGAGTACTCTTGAAAGAATTTGATGTGAATACTACAAAGCCACAATCTGAGAAGGTTACTTGTTTGAAGAAAAGTGGTGCAAAGTCAGGAAAAAGTTATTTTTTGTTCAAAACTAATGCTAAGAATATTTTAACTTTTTATAATGCAATTCCATTGTTGTATGCTAGCTTAAAACAAAATAAGTTTGATAAAATGGTTAAACAGATTATTAATGCAGCTAAACAATATTCGAAAGATTGGGAAATTTATGATAAAGCAATAGAACTTCATTTAACTGGTTTGGGGCATACTAAGATTTTTAGGGTGATGAATTTACCCAAGAAATATTTGTATAGGTTAAATGCTTGGATATATTATGGAAACAAACCACGGTTTTATGATATTAGGGATTTTGTTGAAAACTACTAACGAAGGGTGCAAAAGGGATGCTTTAGTCTTTTTTTATTCTTGTGAGAAACCATATTGCTAAAATCATAATCGGCGCAAATAGAAATAGAGAATATGTTGGTCCAACGATATCGATGATTAAACCGGCAAGAACTAGTGAAATTGCTGATGCGATTGCAACTAATATTGCTTTTATGCTGCCGGCAGTAGCTCGTAAATTATTTGGGAGGTATCGGTGGAAATACATTCTAGATGCTGGTGTTCGCATCATGAGAAACATTTCGAGTAACAGTATCAAACCAAGTGCAATTTGCCAAGTCCATGCAAATATAATAATGCATGCGGATAATGCAGATAACGCCAGACCAAAAATCATGAACTTTCTTTCATTATTTTGTTTTAAAAATTTCTTTGAAAACAATGGTGCAATCATTAATACAAAGGACAACGCTGACCACAAATAACCAAATGCAAAATCTGGGAAATTAAATGATTTCATAAGGGGAGTCCATGTTAATGTCGAACTAAATGCTCCTGCGAGGGCAACTAAAAAACTAGCCGCCAAATAAAACCGCAATCTGTGGTTGTTACAGCAATAATTGAATGTCTTTTTTGATTGATGTCTGATAGAGTATTTGATTTGTTTTTTATGCTTTACAAAATGTTCTTTTGAAAATAATAATACTATTATACTTATGATAAATGACAAGAATGCAAATAACCAGATTATCTGTAAATTAAATATACTAACAATTATTGCACCTAAGATTCCAGATATTATTAGTGCTAATGATTCTAGTACTTGTGTGTGGCTAAAGAAATTATGTGTTAATTCGGCAGGTTTATTTTTTAGTAATTCAATAACCCATGCTTCTTTAGCTCCGGAAGACAAGGTGCTCGCAATTCCTATAACTACATACGCGACAACAATAGCCGTGAAGTCAGTTACAAAGAATAATATTAGAAAACCTATTCCTTCAAAGAGATAACCCAACAAGACTGAAAATTTACGCCCGTATAGATCTGCAATGGCGCCCGTCGGAATTTCGAATATTAATGCAGTTATTGGAATAATCGCGAGTAACAAACCTAGCTGAGTAAAACTAAATCCTAAATTAAGAAAATAAATAATCATGAATGCTGGCGCAAAATGCAGTATTCTTGATATAATCACATCTAAGTAGAATGGCCATAGAATCTTCAACTCACCTTTGTGAAAAAAAGTCATCTTATTCAAATCCTATTATTTAATAACCCAACTTTTAGATTTCTTTTTTGGGCCAATAATCACAGTCTTTTGTTTTGTATTCATGAATCATCATTTAATTTTCTCAATTTCGTTTCTAAGAACTTCGCTAATTAGTTTGCCGTCAACGCCGCGCAACTTTTCTTCTTTCATTACGTCTCCCATTAATGGTCCGATTGCGCCAAGACCTTTTTGTTTTACAAGTTCTTTGTTGTTTTGAACAATCCCTTCGATTATTGTAATGATTGTCTTAACGCCCATTTTGCTTTGACCCGAAAGAATATTTTCAACACTTTCTCCGCGAGCCAAATCAACAATTGCTTTTTTCAAATTGTTTTTGTTTATTTTTCCACTCTTTTCAAGTAACAACAATTTACCTATGTCTTCTGTTGAAATATCTTCTGTTTCAACCTCGTTTCGCTTCAATTCTTTTAATGTCTGTAACAACAAATTAGCTGCGACACCCGCATTAGCTCCTTTTTTTACAATACTTGCAAAGAAGCGCGCGTAATTATTTAATTTCATTTCGCTTATGTGATTAGAACTCAAACCAAGTTTTGCATAAAGCTTTTCTCTCTCAGCTACACTCTTAGGTAAACCTTTTTTGATTTTAGTAAGTAGTTCCGCACTAATGTTTTGAGTTAAAAGATCAGTTTCTGGATACATTCTAGCTTCTCCTGCTAAAGGTCTTTGGTAAACAGATGAACCATCTTCTACTGCTCCGCGAGTTTCTTCAGGAACGCCATCAAATGCAACCATAATCCTTTCTTTTACTGATTCAAAAGCTGCGCGAGCTTTGTCTTCCTTTGCAACAATAAAAACAAAGTTGTCGTTCTCGCAACAACCAAGAACTTTGGCAATTTTACTTGATTCGATATTACTAATGCCGTAATTAGGTAGTTCATCCATGTGAATCAAACCTGTTACGCCAGTTGCTTTTGCGTAATCACTTAACTCTGAACCAAATCTTCTGGCCCCAACTTTTTTACCTAAGAATCCTTTCATTGCAGTTAGTTTCATTGCAAATACTTTTTTTCCTTTTACAAATTTACAATCACTGTTAGCCAGTATTTGTGAAACATCTTTTATTTCGCTAAATAAATCTTCTTTGCTAAGTTTTCTAAAAGTAACTTTTAGATCAAGTAAATCTAATTGTCGCTCGACTTCTTTTTCAACGAGTAAACCAATTTGCACTAGGTCCTGACAACCTTTTACTTCTACTCTTGCACCTTCTGCAATCGAAACGTTTACGTCTTGTCGAATAGTTCCTTTTCCTCGTTTTGTTTTTCCTGTTAAACGCATTATTTCTCCGATTTTTTTTGCAGTTGTAACAGCTTCTTCTGGAGTTCGGATATCTGGTTCGGTTGCTAACTCCACTAGAGGAATTCCTAATCGATCTAAATTATAATATATTTTGCCCATTTCTTTTTTGATTGGTCTGGCAGCATCTTCTTCTAAAACAATTGTTTGTACTCGAATCTTTTTTCCTTTAGCAATTTCAAATTCTCCTCCAAGAGAAATAAGCATGGTTCGTTGAAAAGCTGATGTGTTTGAACCATCAACAATCGCTTTTCGCATTACAACTGCTTCGTTAACAACATTACTATTACAAAGTGATGCAATTTCGAGAATAGTTTTGAATGCGTCTTTGTCAAGTGGTTGTGGTGGTTCTTCATCAGTTTCAACTAAAGAAATTAAATTAGAATTCCCTTGATAATAAAAAGTTTCGTTTCGCTTAAATGCTTCTTTAGCGGTACGATCAAATTCGCCTAACTCACTAGCAACCGGACGTAGTTTTCGTTCAACAGTAAAATCGATTTCGTCACTTAACTTACTTTGTGTTCGAATAAATAGTTTTCCAGTGTTTAGTTGCTGGTGAACTTCTAGGCCTGCTTTCAAACCTAATTTAGCGTAGTCAATGTTGCTCATCTTATTAGATTAGAAAAGGGAAAAGAATTAAAAATAGAAATTTTTGGTTTTTGTGTTTTATTTAACAATAACCGTAGTAAACACACATGCTGTTTGAAGAATAAGATATTCCCCAACCAGAGCCTCCGCTATAAATAGAAAGTGTTCTTCCTGCGGGTTGGACATAATTTGGGTAATAACTATTGTAGCTTGTAGGGTAATAGCTTGAGTAAGCATAACCACCATAATAATTAGGTGAATATACTGTTGGGTAATACGAGTTATAACGATTATAACTTGTAGGATAATATGAGTTGTAGTAACTATAATTTGGGTAATAACTGTTTGAATACCCATAACCAGTCGCATATGGACTTGAGTAGTATACTGTTGGTTGGTAGTTATCAGTGTAATAATATGTATTGAATCCTTGGTAAGCGAATGCTCCGCCCAAGATTGCTAGTAACGCAATTAACACTAATATTATCCTATAATTCATATTAATCATATATATTTGCCATTTATAAATATATAAACCTTTTGTTCACCGGAATAAGTGAACTATTCTTCGTATGTTTCTACATTTGAAAATTCAGAGATTTCTCCGCGCAAATTCTTTGAAAGTAATTCACTAGCTTCTTTTTTAGAATAGTTTCCAAGTAACCAAGATAGTTTCATTAATGCTGTTTCGCTAGTCATATCTTCACAATAAATTGCACCAGTCTCAGCAACTTTTCGGAGATTAGTATAAACTGTGTTATTTGTTCTTCCATTTATGCATTGTGAAGTTATTCCTACGATGCAACCTGAATCAACAAGCGACTTAATTTTTTTAATAAAGATTTCATTTTTCCCAATCGGAGTATGTCCGAGCCCCGTTGCTTCAATAATTAGTCCCTTGTATTTTTCTTTTGTATAAAATTCAATTATTTTTTCATTGATTCCGGGGTGCATTTTTACAAGGCCGGTTTTTGGTTCAAATTTGTCTTTTAAAGCAAATTTCCCGTTTGCGTTTTCCATTTCGGTTTTATTTTTTATCCATTTAATTTCTTTAGTTTTGTAATTAACTAATGCAACTGGCGTGTCGTTGATTGCTTTGAAAGCATCTCTTCTTGAAGTATGCATTTTCCTTGAACGCGTTCCGTTAATAATTGCACAAGATTCATCATTTGTTGAAGCATGTAAACAAGTTGCCACGCCTTTGTAACTTGTTTTTGTAATGAATTCTGCTGCACAAATAAAATTAATTCTAGCGTCACTGCTTCCGCGGTCACTTGAACGCTGGGCACCAACAATCAAAACCGGTATCGGACAATTTTCAAACATGAATGATAATAATGCTGCGGAATAGCCCAGTGTGTCGGTTCCGTGTCCGATAATAATTCCTTTTACTCCTTTTTTTATTTCTTTTGCAACCGCATCGGCAAGTTGTTTATAATTTTCTTCAGTCATATCTTCAGACATCATATTAGAAACTAGTTTTGGTTCGATATTTGCAAGTTCAAATATTTCTGGAAACATTGAAGCTAAGTCTTGTGCTTCAAAACCCGCGATTACTCCGCCCGTTTTATAATCAACTCTTGAAGCAATTGTTCCGCCGGTGTGTAGTAGCGAGATGGTTGGTAATTTTGGGTCTTTTGTAAACTTTTTTGCCGTTGCTTTTGCTACACCTTTTGCTTTGCCCGTCGATTTAATTTCTTTTATTTTTGTAATATCAAAACCCGCGTTATAACCGGTATTCATCTTAATCATTAAGTTCTCATTGAGTGAAGGGATAATCGTTCCTGTGATGTTGCTGTCTTCAAAAGAAAAGTCGACTTTGTTTCCTTCTTCTAACTTATTTTTATTGTAAAATTCTTTTAGCTTCATAACATAAACAACTACAAAACCTTTTTTAATCAACCCAAATTATTCTAGCAGTTCCCTTCTAACGTGGTCTTCAAACAATAAACGCTTTCTTCATCAATTAATTCATAGGTAGTAGTCGGATCTTGTTCGTTCCACTTTGCTAAACACTCATAAGCAAAGTTGCATCCACTACAATAATGTATTTCTCGAAATGTGTCTCCAAAAGGAATTGTTTCTTCTCGCGTACTTGTTTTACAAAAAGTATTTTCGTTAAATGTGAACTCAATTTTTTCTTCGTCAAAACCTGCATTTCGTCCTTCAAACTTTACTCGGGATCTATACTCGCCTAAGATAGGTGTTTCAAATTCAATTATGAAGATGTGTCCTGCGTTTACACCGAGTCTATTAATAATTTCTTCTTCGAACTCTTCGCCCGTATTAACCCATCGTTTACCAACCTTTTTTTCAAGGATCATAGAAATACTACCAAATGCCATGTCAAATTCGCCTGAATTCTCTGTAGCAACTTCTAAAATTATTTTGCTACCGACCTGTGTTTTATCGATTTTAATTATTCTTGCTTGAGCTGCCCTCTTTCCAACATAAACTCTGCAAATAGGTACAATGTCTTTGATACACCGAAGGTAAACACTTGTTCTAACTTGGTTCTTTGTTTTCAAATAATCATAATCCCATGTAATGTCTTTACTACAATCTTCTTTCATCGGACAACATAGTTCGGTTGAAGTGCATTCAAAGGATACTTCGCGATCGATTAGATCAAACATTCCTTTTGTTATCAAAGAATCTCTTTTGATTTTTTCTTCTCCAAGATAAAATAAGTTTCCAAGGTTATCCGGATTCTCTGCTTGCACAAAATTTGCTTTGATTTTTTCAACTAGCGTTTCTTCTTGTTCTAAACCACCAAAGTAAAATAGAACTAATGCAATCAAAGCAATTGCAATTACCGCCCAAACAACTAGTTGAACTGGTTTCATCTTCGTCGCCTCTTTCGTTTAGGATCAGTTAAAATAATTTCTTCTTTTAACAACCACTTAAACACGCCGGTTAAAGCCATTACAAATGCAAAAACCATTGCATAACTAATCCAGTCGTTCTGATAAGAGAATATTTGTTTGAACTCATCGGCCCAAATATAAACTTGAAAAGTCATTAGCGCAGCAATAACAAAAGTAACCGAAATCAATAACCATCTACCTAACGTCATGAAAAGAAAACGAATTAGTAATATTTATTGTTTCCGCTATTAGATTATTGAGGTTTATTTCTTTGCATAACCGTATTCGTCCATAGAAACTCGTTTCTGTATTTCAAACATTTTGATTACTTCTTCTGTTGTTGTTGCGGTGTGAATCTTTTTATCTGAGGAAAATTTAATCATTCTTGGAAAACGCAAAGCTAAACCAATCCCGTCTTTTTGAGCACACGCATGTAATGGGCTTTTTGTGATCTCATCGGCACGCGTTTCAATAATGTATTGTGGGGAAACCCAGTAATCTGGTTTGAGTGCGGTTACAACGTTATTTGGCTTCTTTTTCATAATGGTTTTTGAGAGTAATGCCTCAAGTTCTTTTAATATGTCTTCGGTCATGCCTGTTCCAATTTTGGCAATGCTCTCGATAACGTCTTTTTTAGCGTTATAAACCCCAACCAATAATGCGCCAAGACCGAATTGGGTTCTTTTTCCTTTCCCTTTGTAATAACCAATTATTATTGTGTCTATTGTGTCACTTAGTGAACCTTTGTAAGAGCGTTTCAATTTAATCCATGCATATTTTCTTGCACCTGCAGTATATTCGGCATTCAAATCTTTTGCCATTATGCCTTCCAATCCATCTCCCACTTTCTCTTCGAAAAATCGCTCTAATTCCTCTGCTTTATCGGTAATAAGAATATCACTTAATGTAATTATGTCTCCTTTTTTCAAAATTGTTTCCAGTTTTTTCCGTCTTTCTTTGAAAGGTTTTGAAATCATATTTTCGCCATCCGCAAGGGCAACATCAAACAAAAATAGCTTCAATGGATATTCTTTTGCTTTTTTTTCTACATCATATTTTCGTTTTCTTTGAATTGTTATTTGAAATGGATAGAATTCTTGTGTTGCTTCGTTGTAAGCAAGTGCTTCGCCTTCAACAATGCATTCTTTTGGCAATTGTTTTTTTGCAGCTTCAATAATTTCAGGAAACATTTTTGTAATTTCTTCGCTTTGTCTGGAAAAGATTTTTATGTTATCTCCTTTTTTGCTTAACTGAACACGAAAACCATCGTATTTGGCTTCAACAGCACACTTGCCTAGTTTTTCAATAATCTCTTTTGCTGTTGGTAATCTTTCTGCTTCAGCAGGTCTTATCGGTGTTCCGGGAGTAATCGAAATGTCATCAAGCCCGGTCAAACCTTTTTCTTTTAATTTAAAACAAACTGTGCCTAAATCCGAATGGATATTATATGCACTTTCAATTCGTTCTCGTAAAGCAATTTTTATTTTTCTTTGTTCTTCTTCTTTTAGTTCACTCCACTGCTTGTTTTGTTTTTTTCCAAACATTATTGCAAAAGCATCCATTATAGTTGGGTCTCCGATTCCTAAACGAATATTTCCTAGCGGGATCCTTGCTATGAACTTTGCTTCTGCGGGTGTTGCAGAATTAAATAATTCTGCTAAAAGCTTTTTCTTTAGTTCTTGCGAACCCGTCCCTTCTGTTCGAGACATCTTTTCTAAGTTAAAAAATACTTTTTCGATTGTCAAATCATCTGTAAATAGCGAACCTTGTTGTTTTTTTTCAATTAGTTCTTCTGCAACTTCTCCAAGATCACCTTTCTTTGAGAACAAAGCATCAACTTCTTTGCGCGTAAAACCAGTTGCTTTTGCAATTCCTTCTGCGATTAGTTTTTCTCCAAAACCAATTTCTTTTCCTTCGAAAGTAGGTGCTATTTTTCCTTGTAATAAATAAATGATTTTCTTTGTTTCTCCTGCAGGCAAACGCTCAAATAACTCAGATAACAAATCAGTTATTTCTAAGCGAGAAGAAATATTCTCGATTTTGTCAAAATAATCTGCAACGGTCTTGAATTTCATAATATATTATTAGTTAATTAGTTTTTTAATGGTCTTTGATTATAGTTTGTTATGGTATTTAGACTTCCAAAAAAGATTCGAAATTTTGTTTTTCGTGCGAGAAAGCGATCGCGGCGGTATCAGCGAAAGAAATTAATGATTGGACGAACTTTGGCTGAACGACTAGAAGGCGAATCGGCAGGGATATATTATTGGAGCCTTGCTGGTGAACAATTCAAGGTGACAAGGACCAGACCTCAACCAGATATTAATGCAGATGGCCGGTTTCATACTAATGTTAAAATATCTCTCTTAAGTGGGAATAAGCGATTAAACCAAGAGAGTTTAATAGCAATTAATCCACAGAAAGGGATTGTTAAAATAGCTGATTTGAATGTTAAACATGAGGATGCAACTGCTCCAGCAAAAGAGTTGAGAGGTCGAAATTTGTTTAGGCTAATTCTTGAAGAAAGTAAATTAATTGGACATGAATTTTTTGGAAATCAATCATTTAAGATACAGATATATCCTATCCAAAAAAGGTTATCAAAATTATATGCCTCGACCGGTTTTTACAAAGTTGAACGATCAATAGATTTGCCAGAAGAACCATCGGAAAAAATTGCAAATGCATTAATGGAAATGCAAGTGCATGGAACGTAACTATCCATACCCGAATCACATATTAGACAAAAATGATCCCGACTAACATATATTATTAAGTTCTAATTAACACGAGGAATATATGGATGGTATTGAATTTTTGAAGAGTAAGAATATTGATTTTCGCGTGATTGAACTAGCTGAAGAACCTAGGAGTGCAGCGGATGTTGAACGCTTGTATGGTTGTTCATTAAAACAAGTTCTAAAAACTCTGCTTTTTATTGGAGAAATGCCAGTGCTAGTTGTATTACAAGGAGATAAGAGAGTGAATATAGAAAAGTTAAAACAAATAACAAATCAAAGTACTTTGAGAATGGCAAATCCTAGCGAAGTAAAAGAAATAACTGGTTATTCTATTGGAGGAGTTACGCCTTTAGGGGTTAATGGAATCAAAAAAATAATTGATTCAAAAGTTTTTGAAGAAGAAACAGTAAACATTGGTTCGGGCAAAGCAATAATTGGAATAGAGATTAAAACAAACGATCTAAAAGAAATTTTTGATGGAACAATTGAAGAAATAAGTGAATAGTTTCGGCTTTCTATAACCCAAATTCAATTTTTACTTCGGCGCCTGATGCTTTTGTTCTTACGCGAAAAACTAGTATGGCTTCTACCAACTCGTCAAAATTTTCTGCGGATCGATTTTTGGCTAGATTTGTTAAGTGCGGTCTTAATTCGTTGATATGCATATCAATCAAAGTGCTTGTGCGCATAGTTTGTTTCTGTTGTGGAGTAAGCCTAAAGTTTGCACTAGCAATTAGTCTTTCGACATCTACGCCTTTTCCTTTTTTCTTAGGGGGTTTGATCAATTTTGCTTGGAGTAGCTTTGGGATTCGTACCTCAAATTCTTTTCTATTGCATCCTTTTATAGTTTCATTTTTTATTAGTTTGTCTATAAGCCGATAGAATCCATTAATATCGTTAAATTCTCCATAGTGTTTTTCCCATAGATGGATTGCTAACGGGTCGTGCTTATATTCGCCAACAGGAGCGTTTTTGATTGCTTTATAGGCTTCATGAGATTTTTTGCTTTGCTCTCCTGCCACTGCTGCACTAGCTTTTGCTCTTTTGGAGCGAGTTCGTGTTTCAATTTCTAGGAACTCTGCGTTTGCCAGCCTTTGCTTCCTTTCTGACCTAGTGTGCCTAGTCCTTACTTTTTTTGTACTTCTTTTTCCTGACATATATGAAATAGCTTCTCAGTAATATTTAATTGTTTTGTCGATGATTTTACCGAAGTAATTTATAGTACTTGTGCATATAGTATCTGTGGGTTCTAATGAAGTGGGATCTAGAAAATGTAGTAAGTATTAATGATTTATCAAGAAAAGACATCGAATCTGTTTTAGATGAAGCTAAAGAAATGAAATCTTCTTCGCGAGAAAAAAAATCTGTTATTCTAAAAAATAAAGTAATTGCATCGCTATTTTTTGAACCGAGTACAAGAACACGCTTAAGTTTTGAAACAGCAATACAAAATCTCGGAGGAAAGGTGATCGGTTTTGCCGACGCGGGGGTATCTTCGACTAAAAAAGGAGAGAGTCTAACTGATTCAATTAAAACAGTAAATAGTTATTGTGACGCGATTGTAATGAGGCATCCGATTGAAGGAGCTGCTAGACGCGCAAGCGAAGTTACAACTGTTCCAGTAATTAATGGTGGAGATGGTGCTAACCAACATCCGACTCAAACACTTTTGGATCTTTTTACGATTAGAGAAGAATTTGGAAAGATTGATGAAATCAGTGTTGGAATTGTTGGGGATCTGAAATATGGGCGAACAGTTCATTCGTTGGTTTTAGCATTGAACAAATTCAAAAATGTAAAATTATTTTTTATTGCACCAGACTCACTTAGGATGCCTAAAGAAATAAAAGAAAAATTAACAAATGTAGAATTTTTTGAAAGTGAAGCAATTGAGGATTTTATCCCCAAACTTGATATAATGTATTCAACTAGAATTCAAAAAGAAAGGTTTCCTGATGAACTAGAATATTTGAAAGTAAAAGATGCGTATATAATTAAGAAAGAAACTTTGGTAAATGCAAAAAGCCGTCTTAAAATAATGCATCCTCTGCCAAGAGTGAATGAGCTTTCGCCAGAACTTGATAATACTGGATATGCACTCTATTTCAAACAAGCGGGTAATGGTGTTCCTGTGAGAGAAGCATTACTAAAGCTATTAGTGGTGGGAAAATGAAAGAAGATAGTGGAGCCGCAATAAAATTAAATCCGATAAAAAATGGAACCGTGCTTGATCATTTACCTGCAAAAAGTGCGCTTAAGATAGTTCGAGTTCTTGGGCTTAGTTTTGACGCACCTGTGATGATTGCGATTGGTATTGAATCAAAATCTATGGGTAAAAAAGATTTGATTTTTATTGAGGGAAAAGAATTAAGTAAAAAAGAAGTACAAACGATTGGGCTAATAGCTGAGGGTAGTACATGGAATATTATTAAAGATCAAAAAGTTATTTCAAAGAAAAAAATTGAGCTTCCAACCGAATTAATTGGGATAATTACTTGCAATAATCCTAAATGTATTACTACTGTCGAAGATATTGATACCAAATTTGTAATGCACGGGAAAAAGGCTTTGTGTGAGTACTGTGAACGAGAAATGAACATGAAAGAAGTTATTAAACTACTAAAGTAAAATGCCTCAGCCTGCCACATGCCCGCTTCCGATCGGGCACACCGGGGCAGTATCTTCATTGTTACTCGATACAGCATATTAAAATCAAATGCCTCAGCCTGCCCATCAGTCATCATTTATTCAGCTAAAAAAGCGTCATCACTGGCAAAATAATCAGTGTTTGAAAATGTTTTTAAATGGTGAAAGCATTAGTTATAGTATGGCTAGAGGACATGGATTTCATGGCGGTCCTAGTGGAGTATCAAGACAAAGGACACGCGTTACTAATAATAATGGAGTAGCTCGAAAAATACAAGCAATAAATAGAAAAGCGTTTAGGAAAAAATTAAGAGAGGCTTTTGGAACAGAAGCAACTAAACTTGAAGTTAGTAAAGATGAACTCCGTGATTCACTAGATGTTATTGTTAGAGTTCCGGCAGGAGAAGAGCTACATTTTACTATAAATTCCAGTGGAAATGTGAGTTTTAACACGCCTGGTGCAATGCATGCGCATTTATCGCAAGGATTTATTTCAAAGATACAACGTGTTTTCAATACGGCATAATTATAAAAACACACAAATTGTCGGACAGTTTTTCTCAAATCTGCCGAGAAATGCCTTTTACCACTGAACCAGCTCATTTAAATACTTTAGCGATTTAATTTAATCAATGAAAAGTCCAAAAGGACTTTGAATGTTACAAAACAATAACACAAAAGTGATTTTGTTTTGTTCAAAAATGAGCCAATAAAACGGCAAAGGAGATGATAATATGGCAGAAGTATTAGTAGTAACTTCAAAAGTAAAAGAAGCAATTAAAGCTCAAGGATGTAACACAGCTGGAGACGCTGTTGAAGCATTAAGCGCAAAAGTAACTGCAATGGTTAAAGATGCAGCTGAAAGAGCAAAATCAAACGGAAGAAAAACAGTTAGAGGAGTTGACTTTTAAAGTCACTCATAATTGATTTTTCAATTATTTTTATTGGGAAGGCCTCAAAGCCTTTTTCCAATAGAATAATCTATTTTTAATTTATCAAATAAGTATCTCAGAACTAGAATAATTTTCTATCCATTAAATAATAGTTAATGCTGTCCTCGCGATCAATTACCGCGATGGTAGCTTTGATATGGATATTCCCAGCCAAACGAGTAATCCTACTAACTTGTGTCATAGAAAACTTTTCTGATTCGGGTGTAACCAATACACCAAATTGTGAGTGTGCTTGACCCATTTTCTTTCCTTTTGGGTATAAGCGAAAATCAAAACCAAATTTTAGACCAGTTTTAACTTGGTAACCCTTTTCTTTTAAGTCAGCGTAAACAATTACTTTCGAATAGAATTTTGGATCACGTTCCAAACCAAGTTCTAACAGTTCTTTTGCGCGAACCTTCTTTTTTCCGCGGATAATACTAATTTTTTCTTTTGTAAGTAAAAATAGTCCTTCGTACAAATCAAGTACTAAGCCACGGCCCTTACTCTCTCCAAAACCTTTCTCAACTAACCAACCTTTAAACGTACTATCGTCTACCAAAATCTTGTTCTCGTAAAGAGTTCCCTCTTTTGTCATCTTACTCATTTTATCAGTTTTGGTTTGATTAATTAGTTATTTCAACAGTTTATAATTATTTCTTTTTCACAGGTTCTGGCAATTCAACTAACTCGTAAACAACTTTATTTGATTTCAATTCTTTTAAGATTTCTTTTAAGAACTCTGTTTGTGTGTCAACAAAAACAACTTTATCCACTTGTTTTATCAAAGATATCGCCAAGATCTTTTTAGCAGTGTGCCCCCATTCAGTTATCTCATCACAGGGTTTTCGTTTCTGACCAATTTTTCGTTTTAATTCACTTAGCAAAGAACTAAAGTGCATTACTTCTCCCATTGCAGCACTAGTTTTGTTCATGAAGTCTTTGTCAATCACTTGTAAGAGAGTAATCTTATCTACACTCTTAGTAATAGCTTCAACGTATTCATCAGAATCTTCGCGTCCGCTTAATAATGGTGCTAAAACATGCATTTTATCACTAATACTATGTTACTTAAGTAATTTAAATGGTATTTTTTGATTTAGGAATAATTAAATATTCCTTATTCCTCTTATTAGCATGTTTAAACCGATATCTTTTGATTTAGAAGAAACCTCAAAACTATTTGGGCAGAAAAGAGTGTTAGAACTAAGAGGTTTGAGTAATCGATTAATTAGAGAAGCTGCAATAGAAAACAATTTTGGGAAAGCAGAACTAGGTGTAATTGCATATGCCCTGCATAAAATCGAAACAAAACAACACTTTCTAAACAACAAAAAGTGGCATCAAGTAAAGGTTAGTATTTCAACAAGTTTAAATTCGGCACTATTCGCAGCAAGAAATAATAATTCAACTCAATTAATCGAAAAACTAAAAGACATTATCAAAAGCATTGTTAGAATTGATGCACAACTAGGAAATTATGCGCAAGGTATTTATGAAAAAGCTAAGACAAAACAAGCGTCGCTAGCATATTCTTATGGTTTGAGCTTGGCACAAGCAGCAGAGCTAACTGGAGCAGATAAAAAAGAATTACAAAGCTATATTGGTTTTACAAAAATGATTGATGAAGAAGAAGAACAAAAATCAATTATAGAAAGAGTAGACGAGTTAAGAAACTTAGTAGAGGGGAGAGCATGAATAAACTAAAATCAAAGATTTTAGATATTAACTTTTCCACAGAGGTGAAAAAATGAATGTAGTAATTGATTCAGGAACAATGATTACGTTTTCTTCAACGTGTTTAATGAATGTTTTTGTTCGATTTGCAAGAGAAAATCGCCTAGAATTAATTGTTTCTCATGATGTTAGCGAAGAAAGCGTTTGGAGACCACTCTCAAACAAAAGATTTGCTTTAAATGCAGCTAGAATAAAACACTTGTTTAATGAAAGTATTGTGCGAGTAATTTCTGCTACACACGAAGTTAAACAACTAGAAAAAGAAATTTTGTCTTTAGCAAATAATTGTTTTTTCTCAAAGGGAAAACCAATTCAGATATTACAGCGAGGAGAAGCAGAAGCACTGGCTCTTGCAAAAATCCATAACGCAAAAGCATTATTTGTTGACGAACGAACGGTTCGCTCGCTAATAGAAAATCCTTCGAGACTAAAACAGGTTCTTGAAAAAAGACAACACAAAGTTGTAAAAGCCGATGAGAAATGTATTGCAGATTTTAGAAAAATGTTTTCTGACTTAAAAATCTTTAGAAGTGTTGATATAATTGCACTAGCTTTTGAACAAGGTTCGTTTGATGGAGAACTTGATAAAGGACAATTAGAACTAGAAGCGGCTTTGTACGCAACAAAGTTTGCGGGTTGTGCAGTTTCTGAAAAAGAAATACAAGATTATTTAAAACACTTAACTTAGGTGAAAAAAATGCATCTGCTAGAACCAAAAATTACTAAAATAAATGCGAGTGATGCAGAAACTCTGAATTACATAATAGAAGACGAATTTCCTTATACTTCTTTTTCTATTGAAGATATTAAAAAAAAATTAAAGAACAAAAACTTTTTTCTTATAAAACACCATCAAAGAAATATTTTAACCGGGTTTGCAGAAACCGAATTTTTTCCAGGAAAAGAAGAAGCTAGGCTAAATGCAATTTTTGTTGAAGAAGCGTGGCGAGGACAAAGGATTGCAACACAGCTATTAAAACGAGTAATCCACGAAGCTAAGCGAAGAAAAGGTATTTACAAACTCTTTTTACTAGTAAAAGAATCAAATAAAGGGGCAAAGCATTTGTATGAGAAACTAGGCTTTGAATTCGAAAAAATACACAACAAAGAACTAGATGGTTCAAGAGTCGAAGTATGGTCAATGGGAATCGTTTAATTCTTCGACAAAAAACGAATTTTGGATTTTGTTTATAAATAAAAAGACAAATCTGTTTTTTTATGAAGCTTAAAAAGGTCTCAAGCAAACAAATGATTTCTTTTTTGAAAACTAATGGTATTTATTTTCATCACAAAAAAGGAAGCCACAATGTTTTGATTAAAGAAAATTGTGTTCGAGTTGTTGTCCCTGATAGAAAAGAGTTGCCTATTGGAACAACTCTTGCAATCCTAAGAGAAAGTAATATTTCGCGAGACGAGTTCACAACTTTTTTCCAAAAACGTAGACTTAAAAAAAGGAGGAATTATAATGGATAATATGAAGTACAATGTTTTAGTATATCAAGATGAAGAAGGCAAATACATTGCGGAGTGCGTAGACTTGCCAGGATGTATCTCTGATGGCAAGTCAAAAGAAGACGTGCTTGTAAATATAAAAGAAGCAATTAAAGCATATAATGAGAGCTATCAAAAGGAAAAGTTAGAATCTAAAAAAGGACAATTAGTTGAAGTTGTTGTCTAATAAACTAATCACGCAATAACTAGTGGATCATAGTAATACTTACTTTTAAAAACAATTAGATTAGCAATTTTATTAGTTTGGGCTACCAGAGGTGCCCTATTTAGTGCAGGTTTTTGTTTGAAAAACAAAAAAGTGCGGGACCATGGTCTAGTGGTATGATCGGTGCTTTGGGAGCATCAGACGGGAGTTCAATTCTCCCTGGTCCCATTTATTTTTGTTTGGGAATGCAATAACTTTTCTAAAGGGATTGCGATGTTAAATTCTCCCTGGTCCCATTTATTTTTGTTTGGGAATGCAATAACTTTTCTAAAGGGATTGCGATGTTAAATTCTCCCTGGTCCCATTTATTATTATTCTTTTTTCTCTTCAGATTCTTTTTCTTCTTTTTTTGCTTTACTTTTGTTTTTTCTAATTCGTATTTCGCCTTCAACAAAGTACCACACGATTAGTAATAAGAATAAAATAAATCCGATTGTTGGTCCTGAAAAACCAGAAATAAAAAGAATTACCATAATTTTTGCGGACATTACTATCCAAGGGTGTATTGGAACATTGTCATTTATTTTGATGGTTAGTAGTAGTGTAACTAAAACAATTATTCCTGTTAGAATGCTAGGAAATCCAAGGACTTGTGCGAAAAATGCTACTATAACCATTGGCATTAAAACTCCAATTGCTTTTTCCAAAGGATTATCATACATTGATCGATAAAAAGCAAATCCAATTAAAAAAAATAAGAACGCGGTGTATACTGCACCCAATAAACCGGGTTCGAACATCGCATACTTAGCTAAAAATTCAAGCATATTAATCAAAAGATATTTGTTGGCTAGTATTTAAATACTTTTAACGTATTATTTTGTTGGCGATAACGATGGAAGAACAAGTATTTGAACCGGATAATGATACTTCAATAGAGATCACTGAGAAGAACCCAGTAGAAGAAGAAACTTTGCCAAAAAGAGCCGTTCCAACGCCTACAAATGAAGTGACTGCAGTTGAAACACAGGTTGTAGAGGAGCCTTCTCCAGAAAAACAAATTGAAGTTTCAAATGAAAGTTCTATTCCAATTCAAACTGAAAATAAAAGAGTGGCAACCGGAATAAAGGGTTTTGATGATTTGATAGAAGGCGGGTTTGAAAAAAATTCTACTATTTTATTAGTTGGTTCAGCTGGAACAGGAAAAACACTGTTTAGTATGCAATTTCTTTATGAGGGTGCAGCTCAGTTTGATGAAAAATGTGTTTTTATTTCTTTTGAAGAAGAAAAGTCTTCGTTGTACAAACACGCATTACAATTTGGCTGGGACTTTGAAAAACTGGAACGCGAAAACAAATTCAAATTGCTTTTCTTTAAACCACATCAAGTAACAAAGATTCTTGAAGAGGGTGGAGGACAAATAAGAGAAGCTTTAATGGAAATCGGAGCAAAGAGAGTTGTTGTTGATTCTATCACGTCATATGCATTGCTTTTTACTGATGAGTACAAACGCCGCGAAAAAGTACTCGAATTTTTTAATCTACTTGAAAAATGGGGTGTAACTTCAATAGTAATTGCAGAGAATGCACCTGAAGAAGTCGAAAAAGAAGAGGGGAGTATTGGTTTTATCAGTGACGCAGTAATATCAATGTATTATCAACACGACGAAGAAAAAGGTATTCGAATTCACTCACTAGAAATACTAAAAATGCGCGGAACAAAACACACTAATAAATTATGTGCATTTAACTTTGAAGAAAAAGGGATAGTAGTTTATCCTGATGTAGAAGTATTCTAACGTATTCTAACAACTAGTTAGTTAATTTACATGAATACTAGAAATATAAATGTCAGAAAAGTCGTAGGTTTTGTCACAAAATTGTTTTACTGTTTCAACGGTTTCTTCGTCAATAGATTCTTTTGTTGCGAAATACAAACAAGTGTTTCCTTCTAAACTAATTTTGTTATTAAAAAGATAAACAAATTTTCCAAGATCTCTTTTTGAATTATATATTGACATTACACTTAAAGAATCAAACACAATTATTTTTTCACTTTCACCAGAAACCTTTTCAATTGCTATTTGCACATTTGTCAAATTGGTTTTATTTCCGATATAGATTATATTATTTGTATCTCTTTGTTCTTTTGAAAAACCATCTATTACAGTTAAGTTGTCGGACCCAAACTTTCGAATAATTTCGTCACCACTCTTTGTAAATGAAACGAAAACAACTTGTTTTTCTCTTTTTACAATATCACCTAAAACAAAATCAAGTGCTGTTCGAAACTGCTTTTGATTTAGTAAAACTAGGGACACAGTTTTTTCAAGGTTAACGAGAACTTCTTTTAGATAAGACACACTTTCCATGCAAATAGAATTACTTTAGAGAATAAAAGTTTTTGTACTTAGGATAAATGGGGCAAAATACAAATGAAAAGAATAAATACTGTTTTTACATAGTAATACTATGTTTTTGGGCACCAAATCATCTAAGGGGCAAGCATCAATTGATCTTATAATAGTACTTGCAATTTCACTTATGGCTTTAGCGATTGTGTACTCGCTTTATGCTGAACAAATACAAACCGTAGGGATATCAAAAGAATCTTTTTCGGCGAAAACTGCAGTTCAAAAAATAGTTGATGCTTCGAACAAGTTGTACATTGCGGGCCCAGGTTCGAGCACAGTAGTTTATTTTGAAATCCCTAAAAACATTAAACTTGCAGATGCAAATGTTGTTGGAAGAACGATTGCGATAAAGTTATCCAACGATTCTTTTGTTACTGGAACTGCAGACGCCAATTTCCACGGCACTCTAAGAGACCGAGTTGGAAAACAAGCAGTTTATTTGGATTATAACGGAACAAATGTAATTATTTCTTACAAAGACTTTGAGTTAAACAAAAGAAATATTTCGTTCACTGCTTTTCCAGACACAAATAACTCAGATTCTATAATTGTTAGAAATAATCACACGTCAACAGCAACTTTTTTTGTTCAAAATAGTTTTTCTCATGGGGATATAGCTTTTGCTGCTAGTACATCAACTTTCACACTTGCACCTGATCAATTACAAACAATCGTATTTGATTTTAATATTGGTTCTTCAGCATACGGAAATTATGCAGGGAGTACAACAATAATTGGACAAATAGATGATACTAATTATTCAAAAAAAGTAAATATTTCTGCCGAAGTACAATTAGATCTAGACGATGTTATAATTTATCCGCTTAACCAGTCTTTTACAGCAGCACAATCAGCAACTCCGACAAAAGCCTTTTCGATTTGTAATAATACAATAAAGTTTACTGACCTTTCGTGGAGTGCGGCAGGAACAGCTGGAGGTTGGGTTGATGCAGTACCATCATTTTCTGATTTGAATGCATATGCATGTCGCGATTTTAATCTTGATTTTACTATCCCAGGCGACGCAGCTGGAATAAACGCGGGTACACTAACTGTAGACTATAATTCAACCGAATCATATACTTCAAACATTTCTATAACCATAGGCTAGTTTCTTTGTGATAAAAAGTATTAAATAAGTGTAAAATGATTGTTGTTTGGGTGTTGAATTTGCGCGGACAGACTGCAATCGAAACGATGATAATTCTAGCGATTACGCTAATAATGCTAATAATTTTGTTTTCGGTTGCATGGAATCAAGTAACCTCTGACTATATTATACAACAAGAAAAAATTGGTTCTAATACACTAGAACTTTTAAAAAAAGAGATTAATGATGTGTATTTTCTAGGTGCGGGTGCAACAAAAGACATAGTGTTGTCTTTTCCGGAAAATATCGATTATAATGCTTCATCTATCGGGGGAAAAACACTAAGATTAAAAGTTGGGGAGAACGATGTTATTGTTACAACGGATGTTGTGGTAAGGGGTAATTGGCCATCTTCTTCGGGTCAATGGTTAATTAAGATAGTGTCTTTTGGAGATTTTGTTTCGGTTTCAACTGACTTACTTTCTTTTTCTCCAACACAAATAAATAGATCAATTAATCAAGGTAATTCCGAAAGCCAAATAATTACTATTACAAATTTTTCGTCTTTTAGTGCCGCGTACACATTTTCAATTGATTCTCCTTCTAGTGGTTTAACAATTTCTTCTTCAGATACAGGAGTAGTGAATTTTGCTGCGCTAGATTCTGGTTCAATCACAGTTAATATGTCTTGTTCAAATTCTGCAAATGGAGATTATAATGGTACACTAACTTTTGATTCTAATGTTGATGTAACATACCCTATATTTGTTACTTGTTTGTCTGCACAAAAAAAGTTGGCTTTATTCCCTGAGGATAGAAATATTGTCGCGAGTGCGGGAACTGACACAACATCAACAATGACTGTTTGTAATAATTCGACAATAAACTTTCCTTCTTCAACCGCATCTATCCTAGGAACTGCCAGAAATTATGTTTCAACAAGTTTTTCTTCTGCAATCCCAGCGAGTACTTGTGTTCAACTTGATTTAAATGTCGACACGCCCGTACAAGGTTCGTACGCAGGAACAATAACTGTAACTGCATCAGGATTTTCTGATACCTCTGACTTAAATTTACAAGTTGGTGCGGCAGTAGCTTCATCGTCGTCTTCAAATTATTGGTTTATGTCTGTGAATGATTCAGATCTAAACCACTGGTTTGATTACACTGGATATGTGTATCAAAGGGTGAGCGAACCCGCGTGGATTCCAAATGGTGAACTTGATTGGAATACTTCTGCGATTGCGGATAACAATTCGTGGAAAGATGCGAATCTAGTTGCGTATTACAAGTTCAATGAAACAAGTGGTTCAAAAGCAGCGGATACTGCTAACCAACATAATGGAACGCTTACTAATGGGGATTTTTCGGAAAGTGGTATGTGGGAAACATATGCACTTGATTTGAGTAGCACGGGAAATTATGTTAGTTTAGATGATAATTCCGATTTTACTTTTGGAGATGGAACAAATGATAAACCATTTAGTATTAGTGCTTGGCTTTACGCAGATTCAGTCAATGTTTCAACAGGAAATTGGATTATTAATAAACGTGCGACTAGCAATGATGAATGGCAATTGTTGTTGTGGAGCGGCAAACTTAGAATATCAATGCATAGCCAATTGACTGGCGCAGTTAATATTGCAGCATACGGTCCAACAATGCCTATTGATGAATGGACGCATATGGTGATGACATACGATGGAAGTAAAAGCGAATCCGGGATTGAATTTTATGTTAATGGAGAACTCGCAACTGTGAGCCAAGATACTACTGGAGGCTATGTTGCAATGAGTGATGGTACCAGCCCAGTTCATATCGGAAAAGCAGGGTGGGAAAATAATCGTTATTGGGACGGTTTGATAGATGAATTAAAAATATGGGACAAAAATTTATCACAAATTGAAGTCACTGCAGATTACAATTCTTTTTTGAATGCAAGATTCGTTGATGAAAATATAGTGGACGCTGGTGCGAGTGCATCATGGAATTCGATAAAAATAAATAAAGACGCGCGATTTGATTTTGGAAAAGAACTTCGTTTGAATCATTCTCCAGACCAAAATCAAATTGATGAAAATCATTTTTTATGGGATGATAATTTAGTAGGGGTTTGGCATCTAAATGAAACGAGTGGAACAACTTTTTATGATTCAAAAGACAATAATCACGGGACCGGAACAGATTTTGATGGAGATGAATACGCTGCAGGGAGATGGGATACAAACGCAATTTTGTATGACGGAGCAGATGATACAATTGATTTACCAATCGGATTTATGTTTAATTTACCCAGACAATTTTCTCTTTCAGCATGGGTGCGAATAAATTCTTACACGGATTTGTTAACAATTTTTGGAAAGCAGAATAGGGGCGCACAATATGTATTTGATTGGTTGTATGTTAATAGCGGTGGTGCTCCGGGAATGGCATTACAAGATGGAGGAATCATGTCAGGGAATGCAGTAAATTTTGCGTGTTCAAATACAATTTTGGATGAAAATATGTGGTATCATTTAACATATACTTTTAGTTATCCTGGAGAAGGAAAAATTTATGTTAATGGTTCGCTTGCTTGTTCACAAACAGCAGCGGGGCACTTAGATGATTTGGGCGGGACGAATTGGCATATTGGGAGTGGGAATAATAGAGATTATTTTAATGGAAAGATTGAAGAAGTATTATTTTTTGATGATGAATTAACTGTTGGCGAAATAAGTAAATTATATGCTTCTCAAGCCGAAGGTTATTTTGATGAAGGTTTAATTGGTTTATGGCATTTAAACGAGACGAGCGGAACAAATCTTGTGGATTCTAGTGGCAATGACAATAATGCTACACTTGTAAATAGTAGCGGGTACACTATCGGGTTATGGGATACAAACGCGATTTTACTTGACGGAGTTAATGATTATATATCTGCAGGAGACGATAATTCGCTACGACCACTTAATGTTTCTCTTTCAGCGTGGTTCTATCCTACCTCGCTACAATCGACCGACACACATTATGTTCGTTTAGCCAAAAAAGCATATGACATGAGTGTTTCAAGCCCGTATATTAGTTATGGTTTAGTGTTTAATGCCGCAGGAGATAAAATTGAAGCAGTGATCTCAGAGGGGGCACCTGATGGAACGCCAGACACTAGTTTTGATGTGAATAGTTGGAACCATGTTGTAATGACACATGATGGAACAACTCTAAAGATGTATCGTAATGGTGTATTGGTTGAGAGTGCAAGTAAAGGTGCGATACAATATTCTGATGGAAACTTTTTGATCGGACAAAGTTATGGAACAAACCTAGGTCGGTTTAAAGGAAAAATCGAGGAAGTCGCGGCATGGGGGCGATCATTGACAGCGACAGAAATTAATGATTTGTATATCAAAGGAGTAAATAGATTAGATTTGAATGTTTATTCTTGTTCGAGTAGTAGTTGCATAGAACAAAATAGAACGTCTTCTCAATACTCTTCGATGATAGGTAATAACGCATTGATTGATATTTCTTCTTTAAGTGATTCACAGTACCTTGGATTTGATATTTTGTTTAAACAAACAAGTGGATTCGAAGATAGGAATGCACGTACCTTTTCGAGTAGTGCGTATCTTGCGGATGTGAACATTTCTTATAGTACAAGTTAGTATTATTTTTGAGTTTATTTTAATGGTGTAAAAAATGTTGAGATTAAATCAGTTCTGTCGAGCAAGCAAAGCATTTTTAGTGCAGGTTTTTTGCCAGCAAAAAAAGTGCTTGCGAAGACAGTACAAGGACTGCCGGCTTCCCGGCAAAGGGCAAATTTCAATCGAATTTATTATTTCAACGCTATTCGTGCTACTAATTTTTGGTGTTGGTTTAGTAATGTTCCAACAACGAACCGAAATGAACTTTGTTTTTTTTAATTCGTGGGAAGCAAAACAAAATGCAGATATACTCGCTAGAAATATTAACAATGTTTATTTGATGGATAATAATTCACAATTACAAGACTATGTGTATTGGTTTGAAAAAGATCGTAGTGTAGAAGCAAGTTCGCATAATATACGTGTGTTTTATGATGTCAACTATTTTGTTGATTCTCCCGTACTTGCAGATATTAATTGGGCTGTAACCTCAGTAAATGGATTAATTCTTTTTACAAAACAAAATGACAAGGTAGTGATTACGAATGGTTAGAATGAAGTGTTGTAGCGTTAACGAAAAGGGACAAGTGTTTTCTCCAGACATTCTAATTGCAGTTATAATTTTTTTGGCGGCACTAGTTTTTTTCTACATAGGGTCAAATTCTATTTTTGCTCAAGAAGATTTATTTGAACTAAGAAGCGAAGCAGATGAGGTACTACACTCAACAATGAATTCACTTGTTTTCTCACAAGGAAAACCAGTTAATTGGGATGAACAACAAGTGCAAAACGCGTCTTTTTTTGGTTTAGCAGATGAAAGAAATACTGTAGACCAAAACAAAATTATAACGTTGATAAGTTTTTTAGATAATAATTATGCATACACAAAAGAAAAACTTGGAATAGGAAAGTTTAGTTTTAAGTTAAAAGTAATTGATTTTAATGGTTCGACGCTATACTCCTCGAATAAAACTTTTACAAATACAAAACTAGAACATGGTTTACGAAGAATAGTTTCACTTAACGGAACTCAAGTAACCCTAGAAGGAGTTGTTGCTTTTGAACGATAGTGGTTTTATTCTAACATTTGATTCGTTCCTAGGTGTAGTATTGTTATTCTTCTTATTTTTAGCATCATTTTTTTATATCTCACAAGTTAATTTTGATTCATGGAATTCAATCGATTTAATCACTTTGGCTAGAGACGAGCTAACAGTGCTAGAAAAAAATAAGGTTTTTGAAAATGCGATTCTTGGTAACTCTTCAGAGCTAATAAGACAAAATATAAATTCTGCACCAAACCCAATTTGTTTTGAAGCGAGTATTTTTGAGGATAATGATATTACGTCACCAGTAATAATTGCAACAAAAACTGGTTGTGACAAAGTTGCAGAATCGGTTTTTGCAGTTAATAGAACAATTGTGGTTAACAACAATGACGATATTAATTTTTATTTAGTAAAAATGGAGGCGTGGTATAAATGACTCGTACTAAAAAAGGTTTTTTGTTTACAATTTCGATTATATTTTTCACTACTACGTTATTAATATTTGCTCAAACATATTCGAATCAGAATGTTAAGCGTGAAGTAAAAATACTTGATAGTTTTAATACAACTCTACCTCCGTTTATTACTGATGATGTTTCGTTTGATTTGCAACGATTACTAGATGTAGGTTTTACAATTAATCATGGAGACGGAAATATTAGCGTCCTTCTAAATGATTCGGTCCCAAAACCATCGAACCTACAAGCAAAAATAACTGATTATGATTCTTTTTTGAGAGTAGATTATTTTTCAAATGTAAAAGGAACACAAGACGTTAACTTGCAAGATATTAATGGTGGTAACATCACTGCAACACTAGGAACGTATTTTGATTTTAATCATGATTACTCTGTTGATGTAATTAACTTTACTTCGACTCAAACACTAAAATTGGTTGATTTGAATTTAGATTATAGTGGTGACTTAGTTGATTATGAGTGGACATTAAATGCAGGAACTATCCCACTAAATATTAGATATGTTGATGATTCAAATAATTTTTCAATTTCAGCGCGGATAAGTAATACCGCAAAATCAACTTTAAAACTAGTTTATAGTGACGCAAATGTTCTACTTGACTTTGGTTTGACTTCGCAAAACAATTCATTCAAAATTGATTCTAATATTTCAAATAAACTTGATTATGATTTATTATTGAAGTACAACTATGATGCTAATTATTTGCCGATGGAAACAACCGCGATAATAAAGTATAGTGAAGATACTATTGATTCGAATTCTCTTTTGAGATTAAATTAATAATTTAATTAGCTATGACATGTTCCAACTATTGGATTGATTCCGGTTTGATTAATATTATTGATGTTCTCTCCATTATAGTCTATTGATACTGTTGAATAAGAATAAGTATCTCCGTTGGTGCAGCTCTTTGCAGTGTATGCAATTGTTTTTGCTCCAGGGACGACTGTTGATTTGGATTCAGCAGTACTAACTGTTCCACTAGTTGTTACCGAATTCATGTAAAGCGTATTTCCGCTATTGTTTTGTAGAACAATTGTTAGTGTGTCTGTGTTTTGATCCCAATTAGTTATTGCCCATGGCGAAGCAGTGCTCCAACCAGCTCTTGCAGTTTTTTCTTGAGTTGATTGTGTTTGCTCAGTAAAATTAAGCATGATCATGATTACTGATAATGCGATTACGATTATTATGGCTATTATGATTAGGTATTCGATTGTTCCTTGTCCTTTTCTATTCATATTAATCCAACTCGTTGTTTGATATATGTTTTATTTGTATTTAAATATTACCTTGTTGTAGGAAATGATTCTAATTTGCGGTTCCGACGATATCTTTCACACCATGTTGAATAATGTTGTTTATATCACTTGTTCCATATTCAATAAGTACACCACTTTTGGCCATTGAGAAATTATCTCCTGAAGAATAAGAATTACCTGTGGAAATTCTAACATTCTTTTTTGCTCCTGGTGCAACATTACTATGTATGTCTGTGTTGACATCACCATCAATTGTTACATCAATTAATTCTAAGGTTTCAAATCTATTATTTAATAAAACAACTTCTATTACCCCGCCTGTTGACATTGACCAATTAACAATTGCAAATGGTTCAGCGGATTGCCAAGCGCTTCTTGATGCTTGTTCATTGATAGTAATGGTATTACTACTTATATCTAGCATGATCATGATTACTGATAATGCGATTACGATTATTATGGCTATTATGATTAGGTATTCGATTGTTCCTTGTCCTTTTCTATTCATATTATCACAACTAACAAAGAATATTTTACATACTTTTAAACGTTTGCTTATTTTTAGCTTCACACGCCACAAATTAAACAAATGTTCCTACTAATACTCCAACAATGCTTATTGTTAGATTAAATACTATTAGTCCGCCAATACATAGTACTGGTGCAAATTTGAGTCCTTCGCGAATTTTGCCACCACTTATGACTCCAATAAACACACTTGCTAAAATTGAATTACTAATGATAAGTGCGAATCCTAATTGTTGCATAAATTCGGGTTCGATACTTAGTCCTCCGCCAGCAAGTCCAACTTGTGCTGCGGCAGTTCCGCTCAAAGCAACGTCTGTTTGTATGCTGGTTAGAATAGTCAAAAATTGAACGCTTACAGCCAATAATATTGGTGAAGCAATTAGCACAACAAAGATAATAAACAAAACATACATTTTTGTCGAACTGATTAACTCGCGTCGAAGTTTATTTGTTTGCTTAATATCCATTGCACTTGTTTCAATTAACTGTGCAAGTTTTCCTCCTGAACGTAGTGCATGTGCAAAAAATCTTGTTGTGTCTTCTAAAACTTTTGAATCAATTCTTTTTGCGATTTTGTTTAGGGAATCAGAAAAAGAACTCACTCCTAAACTCTTTTTTGTGGCTATCTGAATTTCTTCGCTTAGTGGACCAAACTCGGGTCTTACAGCTGAGCGAAAAGCATAGAATGGAGTCATTCCACTTTTCAAATTATTTCCAACTAAAAACAAAAAATCTGGCAGAATAGATTCAACCATTTTTTTCCTACCATCAATAGCATAGCTAATATGTAAATAAAAAATTCCTATTGTGAGTAAGAAACCAAGTAATCCTGAAATAAGCGAAACAAGGATTATGTAAATTCCAATAAACTGTATTTCTAATCCTAAAAAATAATTTATTAGTGGTAATATACTATTTGGAAGTTGTAATCCTATTACTCCAACAAGCATAGCAAAAAATATTCTTGTTCCTGCCCAGATGCGTTCATCATCTTTTGATCCTGCATAAACCAACCACTTTTTTATTTTGTGATCCAAAATTCTTGGCGGTATCAAAGAAGAAAGCAGCATTGCAATGGTTCGAAAAATCATTTTATCACCTTTGGAACTTGACTTCTTATGGCAAGAATCAATGCGGCTTGTATAGTAACTGCTAGAATTGCAATTATTATGATTGCTCCTTTTCCAATACCCGAACTACCAATCGATGAAGCAATTACCAAAAAAGTTACTCCAAGAGACGGCAAGGCTGCAGCAATTATCAAATAAATTAGTGTCCACAGATTTAATTCGGCAGCGTAGTTTTGAATAGTTTCTTCTTGTTGGTCCATCAAAGCAGCAACTTCTGATTGTAACGCAGTAACAACGCTTCCACCACTTTTCATAGTGGTTATTGTTTGCCAAATAGTTCTTTTAAAAATATCAGATTTTGTTTTGAATGCTAAGCGTTCTAGTGCAGCACTCTCACTCATTCCGGCGTTAATATCTTTTACAGCATCTCCAAATTCTTTTGAAACTTGTCCGTATTTTGATCTAGAAATAGAACGCATTGCCTCAAACAAACTCATTCCAGAACTTATCTGTATTAACAACGTTCTTAATGCGAATAAAAGATCTTGTTCAACTAATTTAGCAATTTGGTTTGCAGTGATTTTGGGGGTTAGTAAGTGAAAGAATAATATTGCGATAAAAGCACTTACTCCAAGACCTAGTGAAATTAGTATTGTGGTTCCGCCAAGGCTTCTTGTTATAACTACTCCAAACATCATTCCAACAAAAATAAATATTATACCGTAAAGAAATGCCGATAATAACGAGGCTAATGCAAATCTTTCTGGATCAATATCGAGTTCTGCTTTTTGTAAATCAAACTCAAGAGAAAAAATTATTTTTGACAATGCTTTTCCAATGAATAGAAATTTTGTGCTAAAGCTTTTTGCTCTATCAATTGGGTAGAGCATCATTACGGGAGTCTTAGTCATTTCATCATCTCGTGAATTTTTTCCCGTGAAACTTTTTTACTTGCAAGTTCTTCTACTTTTTTTGTATCCGAATAAAACAATTTCATAATGTATCCTATTTCATCAAGATCCGCAATATTTTTGTCTTTTAACCAATCAAGAATTTTTTTCCTTGTTGCAAGTTCTTTTTCGATTTCTTCTTCTGTTAAGCCAGTATGTAAGTTTAGTAGAGTAAGTAATTTTGTAGGTCGGTTTAATTGTTCCCAAGTATCGCTTCGTGGCATCCACTTGAAAATAGTATTAATTTGTAATCCTTTCCCAGTACTAGTTTGTTCGATCTCGGCAATCTCAAATGTTCTTCTCTTATTTGTTTTTCGATCTCGGAATTGAACTACAATTAAATCAACTAATTCAATTTGCATTAAAGGAATACTCATTGGCGGTTCAGCTAATCGTCGTAGTACTTGGTATGCGGAGTTGGCGTGAATTGTTGAGTAAATACTATGTCCTGTTTCGATAGCTTCCATTAGTACTTCCGCTTCTTTTTTTCTTCGCATTTCACCAACAATTATTCGATCAGGTCGCATTCTTAACGAAGTAATCAAACAATCAAGCATCGTAACTTCTCCAAGGCCCTCAGGGTTTGCTGAACGAGTAACCATTGGAATCCAATTCCAATTCAAATACTTAGGTAATACAATTTCGCGTACATCTTCAATTGAAATTGATCGGTGGTATGAAGGCACTAGTGCAAGTAATGTGTTTAGCGTCGAGGTTTTTCCACTCGCAGTTCCTCCGCTTACAACAACATTCATTTCGTATTGTATTGCTAACCACAAAAGTGCGGCCATTTCACTAGACATTGTATGTGCTTTTCCAACAAAGTCAACAATAGTCCAAGGCCGTCTAGCAAAACGTCTTATTGTTAGTGTGTTTCCTTCTGCAGTGATCGGAAAGAGTGTTGCGTTTACTCGGTCTCCTGATAATAAGTGTGCATCAAGGATAGGACTTAGCACAGTGATTTCTCTTCCAATCTTTCGCCCAATTTGAGAAGAATAATTCATTATCTCGTCTTCGGTTCCAGGGTAAAGATTTGTTTTTAACCAACCATGTATTCTATGGTAAATAGTGATTGGTGTTCGTGAAGAATTAATTGCTACTTCTTCTAGCATGTCGTCTCCAAGAATAACTTCGATTGTTCCAAGACCATACATTTCGTGTAAGACAACTCCGCTCAAAGTGTCTAGATCTTCTTTTGTGCTTGTTGGAAAATATTTTTTTAGATGTTTTTGTGATTCTTCAAAAAATCTTGTCTTTAGCTTATGTGATTTTTTAGGATCAGTAATTTCTTCTAGTTCTATAGGCATTGTTTCTGCAATCTCGTCTTTTATAAAATCTAAAAACTTTTTTGTGTATTTTCCAATTGCTGGCGTATCAATTGTATAAACGGGTCTTACTTCTTCCACAACTTGTACAACCGAAATCTTTGTGAAAACATTGTCAACATCAAGATCGTATGAATCAAGAACTTCGCCTTGTGGTTTCTTAGTTATTTTTGACATAACCTTTGTTGTTAATTCTAGCTGTGGTTTTTTACTCAAACTAGTAGGGTAATAAATTTTTATTATTCCATAGTCTTCAAACACTTTAGCAATATCTTCGGCTACATTGTAAGATAGGTTTGCAATTTTTGCTAGTTTTCCAGAATCCATTTTGTGGAACTTTTCTAATTGTTCAAACATTTCATCAATAGGCGTTCTAATATTTACTGTTTCAGGTTCTCCTTGGGCTTCTATAGTTTCTGCTAAATCCGTTTCACTTTTGTTCTCGACAACTTTGTCAGTATTTATTGCTTTTACTATTTTTTCCTTTTTTTCTTTGGCCGCAGTTTCGTGTTTCCACTTTGCGTGTTCAACAAATTTTTGTTCGAAATCTTGTTTGGTTGGTTGTTCGATCTCGTTTGTTTGCTCCCAATCAAATGTATCCACAATTTCTGGTTTGGCACCCAGGGCATGTGGTTTTATTGTTTCGTCTCCTTTCACCTCGTCTTTTAACCAATTCAATCTATTCTCGCGCATCCATTTTGGGTGTTCAACAAATTTTGTTTGCGGAGTCGCTAATTTTTTATGTTCAAATTCCATTGCTTGTCTTTGTCTTTGCATACTTTTATCCAAATCGTTTTTTCCAACTTCAACATATTCTTCAAAATCTTCTTTTCTTGGTTCTTCTATATTACTTCTGTTTTCCCATGAGAACTTCTCAGTAGCTTCTTTTTTACCCAAAAATAATTTTTTATCAGATTCATCGAAATCGATTTTTAATTCTTTTTTTGGTTCTTGCGAAATAATAGGTGTCGCATCTTGTTCAATAGTAGGTTTAGCTAGTTCTTTTAATTTATCAAATGCCTTTTTTTCATCAACTTGTTTTGTTCCGTTTGCTAGTAAAGCGTCCTTTGTTTCCTCAATTTCTTTTATCGAACTAATTTTGTTATAAATAGCTTTTTCTCTTTTTTCAACACTTATATTGTTGAGAGGCTCTTTTGTAGGCGGGTTAGTGGGTTTTGATTGTTTGACAATAGTTTTTTTGTCAAAATTTTTTAAAAATTCTGCATCGTTTTCAGAAACACCCATATTCACACCATTTTTAGAAAAAATCCCGTGTTATAATTAGTTCATTCTTGTTTAATAATTTGCCTTTTGGCCGATTTTAAGACTTTAATTAAGTTTAATAATAACTTAATTCTTATTTAGCACATGGTAACATTGCAGGAAGCGGATTTGTCAAAGTTGGAATTATTACTCCAAAAAAAGATTGGAGAAAAAGATCGCACAAAAAAAGAAGATCCTAAATTTGATGAAATTCAACACTTATTATCTCGAGAAAATAATGTTGAAGTTGAGCTAAATCGAAGTATATCTTCGTTTGAGGGACAAAATATTATTTCGTGCGATAGTTCAAACACAAAAGAAATTATTGTATCCCTGGCCAAAAAGATCTTGTCATACGGAAAGTCCCCAGTTCTAGTTTTAACTTCGGTGAATTACGCAGTTATGCAAAAACTACTTGAAGAAAAAGATATTTCGCAAAGAGACGTATTTATTATGGATACTGTGACAAAAAACATTTTCAACGAAAAAGATACTAAACAAATAAAGTTTATTGATTCTTTGAGAAACTTAACACAATTACAAATAAAGATGCTTAAATTGATTGAAGCAAATAGTAATTTGATTTTTGTATTTGATTCGCTTAATGTGCTTGAATTATATCATGACGAAAAAATAATTTTTAAATTTGTTTATTCTTTAGTCAAATTATTGCGAAGAAAACAATTGCCTGGCTTTTATTTAGTTCACAAAAGCAAATCTGTTCCAAAACTCACACAGTTTTTTGATGATTTGATAGAAATAAAGAGGGTTGCATAAGGTGGCGTGATTACAATGGTTTTTGTTTCAAGAAAAATAGTTTATCCGATATTTATTGTAATATTTGCAATAGCTTTTTTTACTATAGTGTACTTTGTTTCTTTTTCACAACAACTTTCTGTTGAAAATGCGTCAGTAGAATTTGTGGGAGAAAAAATCGTTTTAAACGCAGATATAGTAAATAATTCTAATCACTTTATTCGCGATGCCGAGATTGTTGTAGAAATGAAAGACGAAGAAACTACTGCCAAACTCGATCCGTTAGCACCCAAAGAAGTTTTTAGTGTGGTAATGCCATTACCCGTTTCTCCAGATCTCAAATATGATGTTTTTGTAAATGTTCCTTTTAGAAAACCTCTGCACCTATTTTTTGAACTAAATGAGTCGACAGTTAAGCCAGTTAATGCAACCGTACAACTCACAACTAATATGATTGTGGGTGAGGAATATGATTACATCGTGAAACTTTGTAATGTCTCGGAGAATGATTTGTTTGAAGTTAGTTGGAAAGAGAGTGTTGTGGGCGACTATTTTGCAGAACCACTCTTCCCAAGGACGATTTCGCTTGGGGAGAACGAATGTAAAAATTTATATTCAACTTTAACTCCTATTAATTCAGGACAGATAAAAATAGATTTTATTTTAGGTGTTGGAGGAATAGAACAAAATTCTTCTCACACAGTAAATATTACTGGAGGAAACCCGCATGGCTGACGAATCAATAATAGAAGTAATACAAAAAATGGTTCAAGAAGGACAGCCACGCGAAAAGATTCTCCAAACGCTTCACGATTTAGGTGTTAGTGAAGAACAATCAAAAAAATTGTTGTTGATTGCAGAAGCCGATACGTTTACACTCTTGCGAAAAGAAATTGGTTCAATTGTGAAAGATGAGTTTGGTAAACAAAAATCTGATTTTGAAAGTATTATCCATACTGATCTTGAAAAAATAGAAAACGAAGAATCTACTAAATTACAAGGCTTAGCAACAACTGCGTTAGCAGAAGCAAAAACACAAGTAATAGAACAATCAAAGACTTTTGAATCAAGAATAAACAAAACAATTGATTCTTCTCAAAAAACTGTTTCAATGGTAAAAGCAGCTCTTGATTCGATTAACGAAAGAATTTCGACTATGGATCTTGATATAGAACAATTAAAGGTTCACAAGTTTCGAAGAAAATCAATGTTCTTTTCTTATTCGATGCTAGTTCTTGGAGGATTGTTACTCGCAGTAGCGCTAATGGTTTTCATTCTAAACTTTGACAAAATCGATTCAGAACAAATACTTCTAATTGGAGTAATGATGATTGCAAGTATCGCTTTGATGTTTGCTAGCATAATTGGATAAAAAGTTTTTCTTGGAACCGTGCCCTTTTTATTCTCAATGTCCAAGAATTCTATAAGTATCGGGGTTAAATGGGTGAGATAAATGGAAAACGAAGAGAAAAACGAAGTATCACAAGAAGAAAATGCTGTATCGAGCGTTAGCGAAGATGCTGCTCCGGGTCCGACAAACGGAAATGTCGAAACAGAAATTCGCGAGAACGTTGAAGACGAAGGAAAACTACCTTTCCCAAGAGCAACTATTACTAATTTAGTTAGAAAAAATGTTTCTAAAGGGAAACAAATTAAGGGAACAGTAAAAGACGAAATGAATCTTTGGGTTGCAAATATGATTGAAATCATTGCAGGAAAAATGAATTCTCAACCATATACCTTTGTTAATTATGATATGTTAAAAGACGCAATAGCGCCTTACGAAGAAATAGCTGATATTAATTCGCAAAGAACCGATTTAACAAAACACATTTCAAAAATAAAAGAAGAGTGTAACGCATTAATTAACAAAATAGATAAAGCAGATAAATCAACAGCAATTGCATTGAAACTAGAAGACGATAAATTACCTTTTCCAAAAGCTACGATAACAAATAAACTACGATCGTCTCTTGAAGACGGAAAAACAATTAAGGGGCCAGTAAAAAGAGGATTAAATGTTTGGTTAGGAAGAGTTGTTGCAAGTGTATCAAAGAAAATGGATTCGTTCCCATACCCATACATCGATAGAAGTATGTTCAAAGACGCGATCGAACCGTACGAAGCGATTAGCGAAATCGAACTAGAAAAAGAAAGAATCATACAACAAATGGAATCAATCAAAACAGCTTGTGACATTCTAACAAGCGAAGTTGAAAGAAAATTTAAGATGTAACACTAAGCCTTTTTCTTTAGATGTGGCAAACTAAAGTTTGCAACACCCGCAAAGCTTTGCTTTGCTAGGGAAAGAAAAAGTCTCCAGGCGTTCCAAAAAGAAAAGTAACGCATGCACAATCTAAAGATTGTGCTGTAGTGGCAGTCTTTGCAAATATTTCCAAAAACAAAAACTTAAAAATTGCAGAATCATTAGTTAATGATGATTTCTGCAAAAATCTTTTTTATAGTTTTTCTAATACTGTTAATTTCTTTGTCTTTTGCGCTTCCAAATTCGATTAAAAGTTTTGAAGTTGACAAAGACACTCTAATAACAACACAACAATGTGTCGCGGATACGCCCGCAGTATTGCTAATAAAGGGTGATGAATTTCAACTAGGATTCATTTCTGCTACTTGTGGAGTTACGCCAACCGAATTCGAGACTAATATGACTACTCTTGAAGAAGGAATTTATAGTTTCACTTTGATAATTGATGATGACTGTTTAACTTGTCGTACAACTCAGTTCGTAGAAATCTCTGACAAAAACAAAGAAATACAAATCCCCGATAACAATTTATTCCTCCTAATAATAATTGCATTCTCGATAATCGGGTTAATCGCGGTTAACAAAAAAGAAAATAACTAATCATAGTTTCAAATTAAGTTTTTCTCGAATTCTCTTTGCTACTGCTCCGTTAGGATTCAAAAACAAAAAAGAAGTTATTTGTCCAAAATTCTTCTCTTTTCGTTTCGCTGGATCGATTGAAGCTTTTTCAAAATCAATTATTACTGGCACGTAACCAATTCGCGTTTTTGTAACAAGAATATTTTTTCCAACTTGTAATTGAGTATGTCTTAAACCAATTTCATCAAGTGCTAAGCATTGCCTAACGAGTTCTTTAACCAAATCATATGCTTCTTCTTTTGAAATACTATCAAATTCTTCGCCCATAACAAAATCAAGTAACTTTGGTCCTTTGATATACTCCATTACAACAAAATTCTCTTCAAAATCAACTTCTTTTATCTTTGGACCAATTCCAATTGTATTAGCTAAAGCAAGCATCTTTCCTTCTCTTTCAGCTAGATTCTTTCTATTGCTTTTTTCTCTTACTCCTTTAAGCACAAATTGCTTTTTGGTATTATCATGAACGCGCCAAATAAACGAACTCCAACCTTTAGCGATTTTCTCTATTTTGCTGTACTGCATGAACAACTAATGATTTCGAAACAATTAAATATTGTGGTAGAGTAATTCTAAAATGAAAAAGATACTTGTTTTGTTATTTATTTTGCTAATCTCTATTTTTGTGTTATCGGATGTAGGCCGAAGTACGAATGTAGAAATAGGAAGCACGTTGTCAATGGTTGGAATTGGTGGTTTTGCAAAAACACAAGAATTTACTCTAATGCCTGATGAAATAATTTCAAGCTTAAACTTTGATGAGCGAGGTTTTGGTTCGACGCAAATAATTATTCATGGTGGTGCGTTTGAAGGAATTTTATTTAATTCTAGGGCAAATGACCGATCATCTAATTTAGTAAATATAAGTAACAAACGGGTCAAAGCAAAGGCAATAATTTATTGTACTGTGACAGGGGATGCGTTAAAAGAAGAGGTAGGGTTATTTGTTGAAGATGCTGGCGCATTAACTACAATAAAAGAAAATACCGAATTGCTTTGTGTAAAAAATGATGCGCAACCGTGTTGTATGATAGTAATCACTAAAGCAAATGCTTCGGAAATTACGCGCGGTACACTTAACCCATTTACTATTGAATTCTTTATACTTGCAGGACTAGTCGTAATTTTTGTTTTGTTATTAGCATTGATAATTAAATTCAGAAAGAACAGACGTGCAAAAATTATTTTGTCGGTACTATTGTTGCTGTTCATATTATTTGTTTTTATTATGCCGATTTTGTTTGCTCCGACAATGGAAAAACCTGCGATTTATCTTTATCCAGAAGAAACAACTCAAGTAAATGTGAACTTAAACCTGAATGGTTGGTTCACTCAAACAATTCCAGATTATGGTTTTGGTTGGGATGTTACTGCAGAACAAAATGGATTAATTGATTCAAAATACGATTATTTGTTTTACGAAATGAAATTATTCACTTTAGACTATGATTTACCAAACGAAGGATGGATTGTAAAAACAAGTGAATTAGAACCATTTTTTGATGAAAAACTAAAAGAACTTGGAATGAATGAAAAAGAGGTCTTTGATTTCAAAGAGTATTGGTTAGAACATTTAAGTGAAGCAGAATATTATGAAATAAAACTATTCTCAAGCGATTTCTTAAAACAAAATTTAGAATTAAATGTCAATCCGCACCCAGATTCAATATTACGACTAATTTTCCATTTTAAATCACTTGATCACCCATATGAACTAAAAGAACCGATTTTAACCCCTTTTGAGAGAAATGGCTTTGCTGTTGTTGAATGGGGCGGTTTATTAGCTAATTAGCGTTATTTGAGCCATTTTTATCATATCACAACATTTATATTCCTTTTTTATGGTAAATTGATTAATCTGGTGACCATGAAAATGGCTATTTTTAGAATTTAGGAGTGGATTATATGGCTGAACAACAACAAGATAATGCTTTCATGAATGAGGGTGCAAGAAGAACAAAGGGCAGAGATGCTCAAAGAATTAATATTTTAATTGCTAGAGCAGTAGCTCAAGCAGTAAAATCAACTTTGGGTCCAAAAGGAATGGACAAAATGATTGTTGATGATATGGGAGACACAATCGTTTCAAACGATGGTGCAACTATTTTAGGAGAAATGGCTATCGAACACCCCGTTGGAAAAATGATGGTTGAAGTAGCTAAAACTCAAGACGAAGAAGTTGGTGATGGAACAACAACAGCCGTTGTTTTAGCAGGAACTCTAATGGAAAAAGCAGAGAAATTACTTGATGATTCAATTCACGCAAGCCTAATTATTAATGGTTATAGAACTGCAGCACAAAAAGCAAAGCAATTCTATGCGAGTACAGCAGATAACGTGTCTTTTGAAGACAAAAAAACTTTGACAACAATTGCGTACACTTCAATGACAGGAAAAGCAGCTGAAAGCGCAGAAGAACTAGCAGAAATTGTAGTTGATGCCGTAGTAAACGTTGCAGACAAAGACAATTCAAAAATTATTATTGATCAAGACAATATAAAACTAGAAAAGAAATCTGGCGGATCATTAAAAGACACTCAATTAATTTCTGGAATAGTTATTGACAAAGAAATTGTTCACACAGGAATGCCAAGAAAGACAAAGGAAGCAAAAATTGCTTTACTTGACTTAGCTCTTGAAGTTCGTGAACCAGAAAACGACACAAAAATACAAATCAGTACTCCTGATGAATTACAAGCTTTTATCGACCAAGAAGAAGCACAATTAAAAGACATGGTTGAAAAAATAAAAGCGAGCGGAGCAAACGTTGTTTTCACTCAAAAAGGAATTGATGATTTAGCACAACATTACTTAGCAAAAGACAAGATCATTGCAGTTCGAAGAGTAAAGAAAAGTGATATGGACGCACTTGCAAGAGCAACTGGTGCATCTATCGTAACTTCAATAAAAGAATTATCAAAAGCAGATATTGGAACAGCGGGAAACGTTAACGAAAGAAAAGTTAGCGGTGACGCAATGGTATTTGTTGAAGAATGTAAGAACCCAAAAAGTGTTTCAGTTCTAGTTCGAGGCGGAACAGAACATATAGTTGACGAAGCAGAAAGAGCTTTAGTTGATTCAATCGGAGCAGTATCTAGCGCAATCAAAGTAGGAAAAGTTTTGGTTGGAGCAGGTTCATGCGAAATGGAAGTTTCTATGAGATTACGAGACTACGCAAAAACAGTTGGTGGTCGAGAACAACTAGCTATAGAAGCATTTGCTGAAGCGCTTGAAATTATTCCAAGAACTCTAGCAGAAACAGCAGGGATGGATCCAATCGATTCACTAGTAACTCTTAGAAGTAAACACTCTGCAAAAGACGGTAAGTATGTCGGAGTAAATGTTTACAAAGGAAAAATTAGCGACATGAAAAATGAGCGCGTAATCGAACCTTTGAGTGTAAAAACACAAGCAATTGATTCTGCGTCAGAAGTAGCAGAAATGATTCTTAGAATCGACGACATAATTTTAGGTTCAGGCAAACCAGCTGGCCCTCCACAAGGAATGGATATGGGCGGCATGGGCGGAATGCCTGGCATGATGTAGTACTAAGCCTTTTTCTTTAGATGTGGCAAACTAAAGTTTGCAACACCCGCAAAGCCTTGCTTTGCTAGGGAAAGAAAAAGTCTCCAGGCGTGCCAAAAAGAAAATTGACTCATGCAACATCTAAAGATGTTGCGTAGTGGCTTTTTTTAAATATCAATTAAAGTAATTCTCAAAGTTCCATCTTTGTTAACTCCTTGAATAATAGTATTGCTAGCCCATGGCGGTATATATGAGCTGAGTGCAGGGTCTTTCCAAGAAATTCTGGCTAGTTCATTTGTAACTTTGGCTAATTGATCAAAGGTTATTCCTCGATGAGCTTTTCTTCGCATGAATTTCTTCGCTAAAAGATATTCGTTTTTTGATGTTCTAAATTCAGTTGTACCTTTTTCTTTTAATTCTAAATACGCCATTAAATTGTAAATTGTTGGTTTATCATAATATTGTTGGATGCCTACTTTGGGGGGGTACTTACCGCCGTCTAGTCTTGTTTTTGTAACAAGTCCTTTGAATGGTTCAAGCGTGAATGTTTTTGGTTTTCTACCAGATTCAAATCGATCAACAAGCCATTGTTGGTGTTCTAATATGCGTTCTAATTGGCGACCACTTTTTGCAATCATTCTTTGACTTTTTGTACCCATCGCAACTTTGAATTGGCGCCCTATCCGCTCAATCCATTTGAAACCGCGATCTCTGGTCATTGTAACTGCAGCATTTTCAGCATTCTGTTCAAAGTTTCTAAATCGTCTTTCTTTTCCGGGTATTCCCATATTAAACTAACAACCAAACTTATTTTTATTCTCTTCTGGTCAAATCATTTTTATGAATAAAATAGGTCTTCGTTCAAAACTATATTTTTTAGCAAGTTTGTTTTTCTTATTCCAAACAGCTACAGGAATCTATTTAGTAGAAACAGGTTTTGCAAGGCAATTATTTGTTGCAATGCCGGGCGAACTAAAATTCTTTTTTTGGTTGTTCATAGCAATTCTAATACTAATTGTACTAGTTGTTGTTCACGTATTATTAACTTTGTTAAACCAAAACCTTGGTACTAGTGTCAGCTCAAAAAGCTTTTCAAAGAAAACGATTTTCTTTTTTTCAAAACCATTTCTAGTTGCAATCGCATTCGCAGTATCGCTAACGTTCTTCAATTTCACTGCGCTAGCAACACAAAAACCAGGTCTTGGTCACACGTTATTCATAAACTATTTTCTATTCTCTTTTCTAGCAAGTTTTTTAATCTCAGATTTATTCAACCCAGTTGAAAAACAAATTTCTTTTTACAAAAAAAGAAAATACTCTTTTCCTATCTGGTTTATTGTAACACTAGTAATAACAACAATAATTTCATTAATTCTAGCTTTCATTTAATCAAAGTGTTTTATTTTTATTTACTTGCACTCTAATTTTTGCATGACAAAAGTATTTGTGATCTCGGGGCCAAGTGGTTCTGGAAAAGGGACGATAATCAAAGCGATTAGAAAAGAGTTTGATAGCATGGCAAAACTTGTTACGACTACAACAAGAGCTCCGAGAAAAAAAGATGTTGCGGGTAAAACCTATAATTTTGTTTCAAAAAAAGAGTTTGAACAATGGATTAAAAATGATGAGATACTCGAATATAATTTTCACTTTGACAATTATTATGGTTCAAGAAAAAAAGATGTTGAAGATTTGCTCTTGAAAGGAAAAAACATTTTAATCGAAGTAGAAGTAAAAGGAGCAATGACTTTCAAAGAAAAACTTCCAAAAGCAGTCCTAATATTTATCAAACCGCCAACAATTGCCGAACTAAGAAAAAGAATTCTTGGTAGAGAAAATCCGGGAAAAGAAGAATTAGAAAAGAGAATTGCTAGAGCAGAAGAAGAATTGTCTTATGCTAAGAAATATGACTATGTTGTTATTAATGATGTTTTAGAAACGGCAGTAAACGAAACAAAAGAAATAATCAAAAAAGAAACCGGCACCGAACTTGAGTAATCTTTAAATACTCTTGATTGCATTATGTGTGTGATAAAATGATAGAAGTACTAAACTCTGTTGGAGTAGCTTTCATAGACATTCTACCAAGCTTGTTAGTAGCAATAGTGTTCATCATACTAGGTTATGTTGTTGGTGTAGTTGCAAAAGCAATTATTTCTCGTGTACTAGCAAAAATGGGTATTGATGAGTGGTTTGAAGAACAAAATCTTTTAGCTGCAATAGGAAACAAGAACTTTTCAGAGATTGCAGGTGCAATAGTAAAATGGTATTTATTCTTTATTTTCTTAAAACAAGCAGTAGAAATAGTTAATCTAATTACTCTAAACGAAGTACTTGGTTTTTGGATACAATACGCGTTACTAGTAATAGTCGCAGCAGGCGTAATAATCGCAGGAATGATTATAGCTAGATTCGCAAGAAACGCAATCGAATCAAGTGATTACGCATTAAAACAAATATTTGGTTTGCTATTAGAATTAATGGTTGTTTACATTGCAGTAGTAATGGGTATAAGCATTATTGGTTTGCCAACACAACTACTAGAAATGGCTTTCATAATAGCTTTAACTGGAATAGTTATTGCAGTTTCTTTGATGATAGGAATCGGATTTGGTCTAGCGCTAAAAGACGAAGCCAAGACTATCATAAAAGACATGAAAAAACAAACGAAAAAGAAGTAAATTCAATAAGAAAGACTTATATATCAATTGATATACTATATTTTTATGTATTCAAAAGTAGAATTTAAGAAACAAGTCTTGCGTTACCCGAAACTTGATACTGTTCTAATGATAGAAGATGCGATAGAACGCGCGAAAGGCGATAAAACCGCAAGGCAAATTTGGCAGTCGCTTCCAAAAAAGGTAATGTGGCAAACATATATGACTACACTTGATTATCTAGAATATTCTGGGAAGATTCTTGTGACAAAAGAAAAAGAAGTGGAATGGATTTGGGATCCAGAGTTAATTGAAAAAATGAAATCGCAAGAGTTGATAACTCGATGAAGTTTGAACGGTTGAAGCGTGTTGGGTTTGTTGAATCTGATTTGAAAAAAGCTTTCAAAAAATTACAAAACGGAAAAACTGACGAAAAAAAGTTAGCAGAATACATTGATCGGGCAATGGATGATTTAGAAAAAGATGAACAAGCAGGATTGAAGATTTCTTCGCAACAATGGCCAAAAGAATATATTAGAAAATACAAAATTACTAATCTTAGAAAATATGATTTGCCTAATGGCTGGAGACTAATTTATACAATCCGCGGAAACAATATTGAAATAATATCCGTTCTTCTAGAGTGGGTAACACACAAAAATTATGAACGAAAATTTGGTTACAAACGGAGCTAGTTTTTCAGTAATCTATAAAAACTATTCTTAATACATTTTTATTATGGTTAAAATAATTACTTTAGGCATTAAACTTAATGAAGAACATAAACAAAGGTTAGAATCTGTTGGAGAACTAAATGAATTGGAATCTCCCGTTTCGGTTGAAGATTTTGTAAGTAAGGTTGGAGACGCTAATGCTGTTTTCAGTGACGGTTCTTATTTGTTAGAATCACTTCCAAAGTTGAAGAATGTTTTTGTAACTTATTTTTATATTGAACTTGGCGTTTTTGATTCAGAAGAACTAGAAAAGAACGGGGTTGTTGTTGCTAATGCACAAGGAGGTAATCGTGATTCTATTGTTGAATGGACAATGTATTCGATTCTTTCATTATTTAGGAAATTTGGTCCAATGGTTAGAGCTAAAGAGAATTTTCCAGTGGAATTACAAGAAACGTTGATTGGAAAAAGCGTTTTGGTAGTTGGACACGGCAGTATTGGTAGCCAAGTGGGAAAGCTTTGTGAAGCATTTGGAATGAATGTTGATTTTTTCAACCGTGAAGATAACTTATCGGAAAAATCAAAGGATGCTGATTTAATTGTTGATTCGTTGAATTGTAATACTTCGAGCAAAAACTTACTTGATGAAAACTTTTTTATGACTCTAAAAAAAGGAGCATATTTTGTAACATTTGCTAGACCACATACATATGATATTGATGGGTTGAAAAAATCAATTGATGCTGGAATTGTTGCAGGCGCAGGAATTGATTGTGACCCTGAAGGTTTTGGAGACACAACTAACGCATTTTATCAAAACTGTTTGAGCAATGAGAAAATACTTGTTACTCCGCATATTGCTTTTTCAACAAAGCAAGCAGTGGCAAATGGAAGAGAAATTGCAATTCAAAATATTGAAGCATTTTTAAGTGGAAATCCGCAAAATGTTTTGAAAAAGAAGTAAACCACGGGTTTTAAAAGCAATTAGGGAAGAAGGATTATTATGACACAAAGAAGGGATGTAGCCATACTCGAATTTGATCTCATTCACAGAAGCAAATAATCTCAGTGTCAACACAAATACTTTATTTTATAAATTCTCTTCAATTCAATCTCTACAGTTTAATGGAAATTCATTAGACATTATATTTAATCGTGTTAATGAGCAAAGCTCAATAATGATTAGTGCCGGGCTGCTGAAAGCGCTCAAGTACTGCGGAGTTGTCCGCAAGGGACGTTTAGCTTAGTTTGGTAGAGCATTAGTCTTATACACTAAAGGTCGGCGGTTCAAATCCGCCATCGTCCATTGAGCTTTTAAAAAAAGCTCAAGCAAAAATGTGCCACTGCAAAATCAAAAGATTTTATGGGTTCTCAAAATGTTTACATTTTGAGTCCGCCTGAAGGTGACACTGTGCCATTAAGAGTGAAAAAATGAGTAGAAAAGAAGTTGAAGATGCGATAACCAGTTTCTGGTTAAAAAACAAAACCTTTGAGCGAAGCGTAAACGAGCGACCCGAAAACAAAGAATATGTTTTCTATGATGGGCCTCCATTCGCAACAGGTTTGCCGCACCACGGACACATCTTATCATTAGTAACAAAAGACTTGTTTCCAAGATACCACACAATGAAAGGTTATCGCGTAACAAGAAGATGGGGTTGGGATTGCCACGGTTTACCAATCGAAAATATTGTTGAAAAAGATTTGAAAATAAAAGTAAAAAAAGAAATTGAAGAAATGGGCGTAGACAAATTTAATGAAACTGCTCGAACAAAAGTATTGCACTTTGCCAGCGAGTGGAAAAAAACAGTTGGGCGAATAGGAAAATGGATTGAATTTGATAATTCTTACAAAACAATGGATCAAACGTACATGGAAAGTATCTGGAATATTTTCAAAACCCTTTATGATAAAGAGTTAATTTATGAAGGAAAAAAAGTTTTGATGTATTGTCCTAGATGTGAAACGCCTTTAGCAAACTCAGAAATACAAATGGATAATTCTTACAAAGACATTACTGAAAAAACTGCAACTATTGGTTTCAAAATAAAGAATAGTGAAGAATACTTGTTAGCGTGGACAACAACTCCGTGGACACTAATTGGAAACGTTGCAATAGCAATAAACCCAAAACTTCAATACGTGAAAGTAGATGTATTTGGAAAAATATTTATTGTTGCAAAAGACTTAGTAGAAACTATT
>Ga0233437_1001314_pt1 | contig 46308 bp, 58 predicted proteins | sample SI_122_August201_FD_182714 | JGI IMG/M metagenome (GOLD analysis project Ga0233437, IMG submission 182714) | Seawater microbial communities from Saanich Inlet, British Columbia, Canada - SI_122_August2016_200_MG | ecosystem: Environmental > Aquatic > Marine > Inlet | place: Canada: British... | reverse complement strand
TCATACAAACTGTCTCGCGACGTTCTTAACCCAGCTAACGATCCCTTTTAATGCGTGAACTCCGACACCCTTGCACGCTTCTGCACGCGCAGGATAGGGAGAGCCGACAGCGAAATACCAAACCGCCTCGTCAATACGGACTATCGGAGGCGACTAGCTTATTATCCTTGGGGTAACTTTTCTATCAGACACGGCTCCTATTAAAAGAGCACGTGGGTTCACTAGGCCCGAGTTTCCTCTCTGCTTTTCTTGCTTTTCAAAAAACAGTTAGACAAACTTTTGCCCTCGCACTCAACTCTAGATTTCCAAGCTAGATGAGTTTGTCTTTGGGTCCTATCGATATCTTTTCGACAGGGTGGCGCCCCACCCAAACTGCCCGCCTGCTGCTGTCCTCTAAAGAGTAAGCAAACCTAGAAAAAACGGGTAGTATTACAAGATTGCTCCACCAACTCCGAAAAGTTGGCTTCGACGCTCCTACCTATACTGTGCATTTCGTCTAAGCTCACAACAACAAGTTGCAGTAAAGTTCCACAAGGTCTTCGCTTCCCACTAGGTGTCCCTGGTCTGTGCACCAGGCAATATTTTCAGAGGGCTCCAATTGGGGACAGTGACAACCTCGTTAAACCATTCATGCAAGTCGCAATTCATACGACAAGGTATTACGTTCATTGTTGTTACTATCAATTAAATTGACGGACTAGTCATTTCTGCTAGTCTCTGCATGTCGCCATACAGATCGGACTATATCTTAATTTTCTAAAAGAAAACTTTTGGCATATAGTCTCTGAGGATTCTAGAATTATTTTTTCTTTTGAATTAAACTCCAAATTAAGTAAACTAAAACAAAAGATATAACTCCATTAATTAAATTTAGAACAAATGAATTTATTGGCGGTATTATAGAATAGCCAAATAAATACCCAATTATTCCAAAAATAATAGAAACTATTATTTTGTTTCTTTTCATTTTAAAGTTCATGATCTAATTAACAAATTTTACTTTATTAATCTTACTATAACTTCAAAATCATTCTAGTCTTTCCTGCTGATTGTCTGCAATCTAAAATTTTCACTGACGATAAAATAAATTTATCGACGAGTATTTAGATATACTCAGAGTTTCCAGCATATAGCCAAATTATCGCCTTAAGTTTTCGCAAACTTAAGTGCATTAAAAATATCTTCTAGAGATATAATTAATGTAAGGCAGTAATATCTACCTTAAGAGGGTCATAGTTACCCCCGCCGTTTAATGGACCTTAGCTCCCTTGAAAAGGAGTTTTAGACACCACCACTGGGCAGGTCTCACCAAGTATACACGTCCTTTCGGATTGGCACTTGGCTACGTTTTTGGTAAACAGTCGGGCCGTCCTTGTTACTGTGATCTACCGATGCATGCAACTTTCGAGACACACAAAGATAGACACCCCTTCAGCCGAAGCTACAGGGCTAACTTGCCGAATTCCCTCAATTGGTTTTACCCTACACATCTTAGCCTTCTAAGCTAGAGCACCAGTGTCGGTTGTGGGTACAGCTAATTAAATTCGTTAAGCAATAAACTTTTCACTGGCTCTTGGAATCAGAGATTTTGTTTAGTAAATTCTTTTGCGTCTAAGGATTACCCTCGACAAATTTATTTACTAAAACACTCTTTCGAGTGCTCGCTTATCCGAAAGCATAATATTACAAAAAAAATAATCAGTTCAGGAATATTAACCTGATATCCATCGTCATACTCGGTTAGGGTACAACTTAGGTGCTGACTAACCCTTGGCTAACATATATTGCCAAGGAAACCTTGCTCTTTCGATGTTTTTCATTCTCAGAAAAATCACATCCTACTATTACCAGGATTCTCATTAGTTTTCGTTCCATCCTTGCTCTCGCAAAAACTTCTGCACAAAAACCACGCCTGTTTACCAGAACACTTCATTAGAAGTGCCTCTAAAGTATCGGTATTATGCTTAGCCCCGTCCATTTTCAGGGCTCTAAACCTCAATAGGTGAGCTGTTACGCTTTCTTTAAATGATAGCTGCTTCTGGGCTTACATCCCTAGTGTCTCAGGTTCAGAACACCTTTCGTTACACTTAGCATAAATTTTGGGACCTTAACTTTAGTCTCCCTTGTTCGGGTCTCGGAATAGTATCTTACATACTATCCCTGATTCTTATCATACGCAGTTAGCAGATTCTGAGTTGGAAAATCTTCCGTAAGCATTAGCTCCTGCAAAGATTATCCGTACTTTACGCCGCCAACTAACTAGATAAGACTATACGTCGGCATATTTCAACAGGAACCAGCCATTGCCAAATTAGATAGGCTTTTCACCCCTATTCACAGGTCATTCGAGTACATGTCCATAACAACGGTTCAGCCCTCCATCCTCCTTTCGGAAGACTTCAGCTTGCCCATGAATAGATCATCTGGCTTCAGGTCTTTCCCGCGTGACTATCGCCATTTCTGACTTGCTCTCGCTTCGGTTACTTCTCAAAGAGAATTAGCCTTGCCACACAGAAAAATTCCCTGGCCCGTTTTTCAAAACGTACGTTACAAATCTTTTGAATCGAAATTCATTAAGACCAGTAACAAACTGTAACTATTAGATTTCAAGTCTTTTCACCCTCTGTTAAGAGTACTTTTCAGCTTTCCCTCGCGGTACTAGTGCGCTATCGGACTTTGGTTATATTTAGGGTTAGCAGTTAATCCTGCCATATTCAGACCTCCAATCCAGGAAGCCCTACTCTTTTACGGAACAGCGTATTCTTTCGTCTACAGGACTATCACCTTCTAAGGTGTGTCTTTCCAGACAACTTTGACTAGAAACTTAGCCATTCATCCGCACCACATCTCTATCTTTTTTTCAAAAGAAGATTCAGTTTGCCCTGAACCCTTTTCGCTCTCTGCTAATAGGGGTATCACAATTGTTTTCTCTTCCTGCCGGTACTAAGATGTTTCAATTCCCAGCGTGTTCGTGCCTCTCGGCATAATTCAGAAATCTTCGGATCAAAGTCTGCATGCAACTCCCCGAAGCTTATCGCAGCTTGCCACGTCTTTCATAGAAACCAAAACCAAGCTATCTGTCTAATAGTATGTATAGTATTATGTAATTTAAAAATATTGAGCTTAGCTTTTACAAGCTAAGCTAGTGGGATTTCTTCTGTTACTTGGTCATTGAATATTTTATTCTCATCATGATACAACAAATTAATTGTTGCACCATTCTCTAAATGAGTATGATTTGCTTGTGCCCCGGAGGGTATGATTTGGAATTTGTTTATTACGATTTTATTCTTGGTGATTTTATTTATTTATCCGTCGAATTCTGGGTTTTTAAAACTTGTTGTTGTTTTATTGATAAGATATTTTCGCATGTTCTCCATATTTTTTTCTAACTCTCTTATGGGCCATAACTTTTAATGGAAGGCTTTCCATTTTATAATTTCTATTCGGTAAAATATCTCCTGTTACTTCGAATAAATTTGAATGAATTTTTCTGAATCCTATTTGTCCTACTCGAGTTCCATCTACTCTTACTTCTAATATTTGGGGGTTCATTTTCTTTTTCCATTTTTTAATTTGAATTTAATTTTTTAGAAACAATGGACCTGGGTTCATTGAACACAAAATTCAGATGTTAGTCTGATTCCACGTCGATGCGGTTTGCAACCGCAAATGGACCTGCCGTGAATTGAACACGGGTCTCCTCGGTGCAAGCGAGGTATCTTAGCCACTGGACAACAGGCCCTCTTAAGACCACAAGTCAAAATGGTTTTTAAAATTGTTGGTTTTAATCTTCTTAACCCACAGTTATTCTTACTTTATCCGGATTATCTCTTTTACCCCTGTTTTTTTCTCTAACTATTCTTCTAAAAGGTTTTATGTATGCGGGATCCAATTCCACAATGCTTTGAAGTCTCCCTTCACATCCCACAGTTCCTGTTAAAGCATAATAAACTCCATCAATTTTTATTGTATTGTCTCTTGATCCATCTTCAAGGATTGGAGTATATGTCACATCATAGTTATTAATCGCAGGTTTTGTTTTCCTTTCGAACATTTTCTTTTTCCAAAATTTAATCTTCACCTCTGAATCACCGACGGTGATTTTTGGTTTTAATTATAAAATTAAAATGTGTACGTAGAACAGCCTCGCTGTTGTCTAATAGAATAATAATATATAGGAGGTGATCCATCTGCAGGTTCCCCTACAGATACCTTGTGACGACTTAACCTACCTTGTCTACCCAAGATTCTCTTTCGAAAAATTTCATCATAAATAAACTCGGTTGGTTTGACGGGCAGTGTGTGCAAGAGACAGTGACGTATTCACCGTTCGTTGATAACAAACGATTACTACGGATTCCAGTGTCACGAGGCTGAGTTACAAACCTCGATCTAGACTAAGATGGACTTTAAGAGATTAGCTTTTCCTTTCGGAATTGCATCCCGTTGTATCCACCATTGACGCGCGCGTGTTGCCCAGGGTATTCAGGCTGTACTCACCTAACGTAGCCCACACTTTCATCCTTGTTACCAAGGCAATCTGTATATAGAAAATAAATATACATGTGGGTCTTGCCTGTTACCTGATTTAACAGGTCATCTCACGACACAGGCTGACGTCGGCCATGCAGCTCCTCTCAGCGTGTCAGGTAAGCCCTTTAGACTGACCTTCATTCTGCTGTCGATCCTGGTGAGGTTCACGGTGTATAATCTAATTGAACCGCACGCGTCACCCGTTGTAGTGTCTCCCCGCCAATTCCTTTAAGTTTCGGCCTTGCGGCTATACTTCCCAGGTAGTACACTCTTCGGCTTCCCTACAGCACCAATACCTCTCGAGGAGGTACTGATGTTTAGTGTACAGTGTTTACTGCTAGGACTACACGGGTATCTAATCCGTTTTGCGCCCCTAGCCTTCATCCCTTACTGTCAGAACTGTTCTCGGAAGATGCCTTCGCTATTGTGAGTCCGTTCGAGATTAACACATTTTACCGTTACTTCGAACGTACTTCTTCCGTCTTCCAGTCTCTAGCTTTGCAGTACTTCTTGCACGCTTCGTATTTGAGATACAAAATTTCACAAGAAACTTACTAAGCAAGCTACGGATGTTTTAGACCCAATAAAAATGGCTGCGACTTGGACCGCTAGTATTACCGCGGCGGCTGGCACTAGTCTTACCCAGTCCTTATTCGTGAAACTTTTTACATTTCACAAAAGCGTTTCAAAAAGAAACGCACTCTGGCTCAATTTGTCACGCTTGCGCGCATTGCAAAATATTCCTAACTGCTGCACCCCGTGGGGCTGGGAATAGTGTCTCAGATTCCCTCTCAGGGCCTCTCCGCTAAGAGCCCTTACAGATCTTCGGCTTGGTGGGCTATTACCCCGCCAACAACCTAATCTGCCGCAGCCTCATCCTTAAGCACGAGTTTGAGAGACAAATCATTCCAGGGTATGTCTCCTATCGAGGTTTAGCCTCAGTTTCCCGAGGGTATCCTTGACTTAAGGGTAGATTAGCTACGTGTTACTGAGCAGTTCGCCTATCTCTATTTCTAAAAATAAGACTTGCATGTCTAAATGCAAACCAGAGAGCCGCAGCCGCCAGCAGGATCAACTGGATTTAACTTCATCAATTATCTTATCCAAAATAGATAATCTCCGCGCGTTCTCTTCGGTATAGATTGAAAAGAACACTTCACACAAATCCTAACTATTGGCTACATTGTTATTAGAACTACAACTCATGACTGCTTCTACGTACCTCATACTTTAATGTAATTATGATTTCTTATTAAAGCACTCATCTTAATTAAAAAATTTAGCTGGAATGTATTTATAAATGTTTCGTAGAATATTTTTTTCGACGGGAAAAATTATTTTTTGTGAGTCTTAAAAAATTTATCGCGACCTCGTATGTGCCATAGGCTTGAATCATTGCGGAAGTAAATTCGTAATCTGTTTTTTGTCGTACTGCCTCTCCAAAAATAATAACTGCTCCTCCCCAAAGAATGTTGCACAAATTTTTTTGAGTTTTGTTTTCCACAATATATTAAAAGTATTCTTGTTTAAATAAATTATGGCAAGATTTGTAATTCAAGAACATCATGCATCACATTTGCATTGGGATTTTCGTCTTGAGATGAATGGGGTTTTGAAAAGCTGGACGATTCCAAAGCAGCCACCGAGGAGAAAAGGGATAAAGAGGTTGGCGATTAAAGTTGAAGATCATGCTTTGTCGTATGCAAATTTTGAAGGAGAAATTAAAGAGGGTTATGGAAAAGGGACTGTGAAAATTTGGGATAAAGGAAAATATGAATTAGTTGGGAAAGAAAAGGGCGCACCGCTCGGTGTACCCCAAATTGCGGAGAGAGGGGGCAAAATAGAATTTGAACTTTCTGGGAAAAAATTGAAAGGAAAATATGTTTTGGTAAATGCGAAACTCGGCGGTGAAAAAAAGAATTGGTTGTTTATTAAAATTTAAAGAGTATGTTATAAAAAAGGAAGTCTTTTAACACAGCTTTCTAAAATCCCTTTTTGATGTCTTGAACCTCTAAAACAAATATTTTTAATAGAATAGACCCCGCTTTGTGCATTTTTGTAAATCTCTTTAGCTATAGGATGATTTTTAAAAATATTTTTTAGAAAATGTTTTTTCACACCCATGTTGCAATTTATCCCAAATCTATATGGAATTCTCTCATTAAAAGAATCTCTCCAAAGAGGATCTGTTATTTCGCCTATATAACCTCCACTTTCAAGATCCCATGCCATAATTCCTATGCCTTCAAAATATCCTCTAAATAAGAAAGGTTCTTTTGTAAAAACAATATTATGTTCTCCAAAATTTTTCAATTCTCTTAGAAAGTTTTTCTCCGATTCTTCCATCTCTCTTCTATATTTCTCTTTCAATCTTTCTTCATGCAGTTTTCTATAGACAGAATTATTTGGAACTAAAATTCCTCCTAATTGAATAAAGCTCGTTGGATCTACGTTTTCCATTTTTAATGTCTTTTTAGAAGTATAATAATTAGTTTTTAAATTTTATCGAAAATCGTCAGTGAAAAAGAATTGGTTACTTATGAAAGTTTAATTTTTTAAATATGGAGTCTTCTGAGATCTACAATGAAATCTACATCAATGCAATAATTCTGTGTCCTTGTTCCATCTTCCCAAATATGAGGAGTGTATAACATTTGGGGTCCACAATTAGGAAATTCTTCTTGCACGCCAAAATAATAAACCATCATTTTTTTTCTTCCCTCTTGATATTCAAGTGTTACTTCTATAGCTTCTCTATCTTGAAAATCCTTTGCTCTAATCTCTTCTGGTTTCATAATTTTTGAACACTCTTTTCTTATTTAAGAATTATTGTAATAAGAACCATATAAATTTATTTGAATTAAAGATTGTATCTACAAACAGCGTCGTGAATTGGATGTCCTTCTATTATTTCTCTATAAGTGTTTATTGTTTTTGGATCTCTTGAAAAAGATACTGCTGTTGCAATACTTTTCATCTCATCTCTTGTTAGAAGTATGATTGCCTCTTCTTTTGAATCAAGTTTTCCATTGGCTCCTAAAAAATTTAATCTTGCTTCTAATTCTCTTAATCTCTGACCAAGGGGAAGTTGGTGAATATCTGTTGAAGTTAATGCCATTTTATACTCCGAATTCTGCGCCTGCTTTTGCTTTGATAGAAATTTGTTTTTTTGGTTCTTCTTCTCCGGTCCACCATTCGAGGTCAGGAATTTTTGTTGTGTCTAATCCTTTTGCTTTGCAATAGCCTCGAGTCAAGAGATAAAAAATTACTCCTAAACTTTTTGGGCTTTTGTTATTTCCGATTATTACTTTGTCTGATCCTTTTGAAAAATTGTTTGTATCGCAAATCATTAAAACTTTTTTCTTTACTGTGAGTGTGTCGTTCAATGCGTTTTTGTCCACCCATGCGTCGGTAACTATTGTTAATTCGTTTTCGAAAAAATCTTCTAATTGAGTGTTTGTTAAAATTCCTGCAGGATATTTTTTTGTGAAAACTCTTATGCCTGTTAATTCAGAGAACATTTCTGCGGCTTTCCAACCTGCTTGTCTTTTGCAAACAAGAATTACGTCTTCTGGATTGAACTTAGATAAATATTCTATTCCTTCTTTTATTTTTTCATCGATTGTATCTGTGTTGAAAATTGCTAAACCATCTGCTCTTCTTCTGTAAACGAATGGCCTCATCGAGGGTGTGACAACTCTTGTTCCCAAGTAGATTCCTGATTTTACATAATCCTCTAAAGGTATAAGCATGTCTGTTCGTTTTTTTACTTTAACTTGTTCTTTCAAATCTTCTGTTGCAGTAACGTCGACTTTTCCTTTAAGTTTTTTTACTTTCGCCAAGAGCTCTGCTTTTTTCTCTTCTAAAGATTTTTCTTTTCCAGAGTCTGTTGATTCTGCTTCTGCTTCAACTGCAATTTCTTTCTCAGAGGATTTTTCTTTTGGTTCTGTTATTTTTTCTGCAACTTTTTCGACTAGTTTTTTAATTACTTCTTCTCCTTCCTTAACTTCGTCTTTAATCTCTTTGATTATATCTACCATAGAAAATTACAGAGAGAATGGTTTTTAAAAGTTACTATCTTTTAATTTTTAGAATTAATAAAAAAATCACTGCTAAAAGAATTATTCCTCCTATGATCCAATAAATTAAATAGTTTTGGTTTGGAGAGAGTGTTGGAGGTTCTTCTCCGAAATTAATCAAAAGTTTGTTATTATCCTGCAATTCAAGTTCAACAAGATTATAATCATAAGTATTTTCTTCCCATTCATCCCATTGAACTGGTCCACCTTTTTCCCAATTAATATTTATTAATTCAGAGAAGTATATTTCATCATTAGAGTCTATTTTTTCTAAAACAATTATATAAGGCCCTTCTGTCCCTTGGGAAATCCATTCTAAATAAAAAGTTGTATCATTTAATTCTGATTTATAGGGATAAAAAGAACGAATATTGCTTCCATTTCTTCTTTCATTTATAAAATAATTATAATGTGCATCATTAAACTTTAATACATGATCGCTCCAAGGATTCCCCACATATTGTTTGTATTTTGCGCATTCTTGTCTTGCTTCATCTACATAAACAAAATCGGTTTTTAATCCGCATTCATTTTTTGCTTCTAAATAACTTAATTTAAAATTATTAAAATTCTCTAGAGCTTGTTTTTCACTTAAACCATAACTTTTTAGGAGTATTATGCTCATTGTCCAATCTCCATCTGGAAGATTAAACTCATTGACATCAATTTTAAAGTTTGCATGAGGAGGAGGAACCCCTGCACTCACAATTGGAAAAATCAGTAATGCTAAAATCATTGTTATTATTATTTTTCCCATAATATATATTACAAAACATACTTTAAAAATCCGTCGATAAGTTCAAAATTATTTGAAGCTATGTTCAATCTCAATCAATCTTTTCAACTTCGCCTCTCGTTCTTTTCCAGAAATTCCGCATTTGAAAAAATCTGCTTGGAAACCGAATGCTAAATCTGCAAGAATTGGTTCTGTTGTTTCGCCGCTTCGATGAGAAAAAATTATTTTTATGTTCTTTTCTTTTGCTGTTTCGCAAACTTGTTTTACTGAAAGAAGAGATCCGTTTTGATTTGGTTTTACAATTATTGCGTTGATTGATTTTTTTCCTATTGCTTTATTTAACCTTTCATAATTTGTTGTTGTTAAATCGTCTCCAACAATTAATGAATCTGGAAATTTTTTTAAAAGTTTTGCGAAGCTTTCGAAATCGTCTTCTTGAAAAGGATCCTCTATGTAAAATAAATTAAAGTTTTTTATTAAATTGGAGAGATAAAATAATTGCTCGTCTGAAGTTCTCTCGAGCATTGGATTTTCGTAATGATATTTTTTTCTTTTGTGAAAACTCGACGCGGCAACATCTAATCCTAGAGGCATTTTTAATTCTGACAAAGCATCTAAAACTTCTTTTTCATTTAATGAAACCATCCAGGCATTTTCGTCATTTTTTTTAGAGGAAAATTTTGAATCTTTTTGTTTAAGGGTGGATTCTATTTTATCTTGTGCTTTTTTATTTTCTTCAAATGCTTGTTTGGGGGAAGTTGATTTAGGAATTAATAAAAATTCTTGGAAGTCTGGTTTTTTTGAAATTGATGAATGTTTTCCTCCTCCGGCACAATTTCCAACAAATCGGGGAAATTTGGACTTCTTTGTTTTTGAATTAATTAATTCCCAGACTTGTTTTTTTTGTTCTTTTGCTAATGCTTTTAATGTTGCAGATTCCAATGCGAATAAAGTGTTTGCACCGACGTGGTTGTCGACAATATCTTCAACTCTTCTAAGATCTTCGAAGGTTTCAATTATTTCATCTGAAAAATATTCAGAGGATTGTTTTAAGAATTTTATATCTTCTGCCAAAGATTTTTTGTATGATTTTGCTTCGTGTTTTCCGGTTGATTTTCCGTTTGGTGCTGATGCTTTGAAAGAGCCTACATTAGTTTTGATAGAGACTTCGATTGTTTTTTCTTTTCTAGAATCTAAAATAGTTTTTGCACTGACCTCTTTTATTTTCATGAAATATCAAGGGTGTTGGGGTTTTTATATTTTTATAGATTGATTTATAATTAATTGCTACGAAATTGACTCTGTCAAATTTCTTCGCTAAAGAGTTATTAAGATAATATTTCTTGGAGGAACATCACAAACATTCTAAGGATAAACCAATTATGCTTATTATTTTATATAGAATTAAACTTCTTCTGAAGAATTTTCCTTTGTTGGACTTTCATCTGTTTCGTCGTCGGGATTAGCAAGTTCCATTATTTCGCCTTCTTTTGCTATTTCCTCTTCTTCCTCTGCTTCTTTTTGTTCAACTTTTTGATCTGTAATTTTTTGTTCTTTAGCTCTTTTTAATTCTGATTCTTTTTTTTCTGGAAAAGGTTTTTTTACTGAAATCGGTAAAACATCTGAGTTCAATTCAACCTCTGCGATTTTCAATGCGTCGTAATGAATTTTTTCTAAATCTTCATTGTTGATTTTTATTAACAAAGGTGCGTTCATTGCAATCTGCAATGCTCTTGCTCCAAGAATTCTTGCTTTTTCATATTTAGTAAGATTGTCTACTAATGGCATCTTATGCTGTTGTTCCTACAACCTCTCTCTCAAATTTAAATTGAATCCCTTCTCTAATCGCTTTATAAAATGAAGGTAAATCGCAATCTCCTTCTGTACCTCGATATATTTTTAGAACACCCTTACTTTCTTCTGGAGTTAATCTTCTTGATCCAAAAACTTCATAAGATGCTTCTCCGGCATATCTTTCTTCTGGAATTTCTTCAAAAGTTTCATCTCCCCAAACTCCCTTTGAATTCATACGAAATAATTGCGAACCTTCTGTACGAGTAGCTCCTTCTTCTAATTTTCTTATTGTGAATCGTTCTTCCATTTTATTTTATTTGTTTCTCTATTTTTTTAAATATATCGCGTTCTACTTTTTCTACAATGTCTAACATCTTATTAAATTCTTCGACTTTTAGAGATTCTGAATTTCCTTTTTGCATTGATGAAATATTTCCATTTGATGAACCAACTGTAACTCTTGTTTCTGAGATGTCCTCTTCTTCACGAGTTGGATCAACAATTAAATTGTTCCCGATTTTATGGACTGTTAAGGCTAAAGGTGTTTCTTTTGTTAAAGGAACTGGTGTGTCTGTTTTTTCTCCGAATAAAACTTTGTTTTGTTCCTCGTCGTATTTTAACATTTTTGCTGTTTTCAATGCAGCGATTGCTCCGATTCCTGCTGCGTCTAAAAGATTTCCGTCGTCGTTAATTGAATAAATATCTATGAAAAGTGTCCAGACTTTTTCTCCTTTTTTAACGCAGAGTTTTTCGAATTCTATGAATCGTCCTTCTCTTATTCCTCTGTCAATTACTCTTGCTAATTCAATTGATTCGAATTTTGGTGGGCCTGTTTCAAATCTTGGCGAACTTAATGGAAGTAATTCTGCTGTGACCATCATGTTTCCTTTGTCTGGCGAATCAGGGTATGGTTCTCCTATGTTCATTTTTACTCCGACTAAAACTTCTGTTTTTCCGAGTTTAACCCTCGCTGAACCTTCTGCGTTTTCTGAAAATCCTGTTTCAATTTTAAGATCTCGGAATTCGTCAAGTTTTCTTGAGTCGAATCTTTTTCCTTCATCCAAGTATTTTTTTATTCTTTCTTTAGTAATATCCGGTGTTGTCATAACTTTGTCCATTTTATTTTTCCTCGATTGTCTCCTTTAATGCTTTTTTTTGAATTTCATAAATTTCTTTGCATGCTTTTTTTGCGAGCTCGACTGATTCTTTCAATTGTTTTGAAGTTATTTTTCCGTCGAGTTGAACATGGGTTAATTCTCCTTCTCCAGTAAATGTGTAAGGTATGTCTGTTGCGCCTTCTCCTTCTTCCCAGTCTTCTTCGTATTTGTTTACATCAACTACTAATTGTTTGTCTAGTTTTCCGATTGAGACGCTTGATACAATGTCTTTCATTGGGATTCCTGCGTGGGCCAAAGCCATTGCAGCTGCGTTTATTCCTGCGCATCGTGTTGAAGCGTTTGCTTGTAAAATATTTATGTGAACATCGACTACCATGTTTGGGTAATCGTCGATTAATAATGCTGGTTCTAAAGCCCATTCTGTTATTTTTGAAATTTCAGTTGAACGTCTGCTTGGTCCTGGACGGATTCTGTCGTTTACTGAAAAACTTAACATGTTGTAGTTGCATCTCAAAGTTCCTTTTGCAGGATTTTGTTTGTGTTGAGGGTGCATTTTTTTTGGACCGTAAACTGCTGCGATTGCAATTGTTTCGCCGAAGCTAAACATTGCGCTTCCGTCGGCATTTGGTACAACTCCGACTTTTGCTTGAATCGGACGAAGCTCGTCTACTTTTCTATTGTCTGGTCTTTTGAATGCTGCCATTTTATTTTTTTTCCTCCTTGAACCATTGTTCAAGTTTTTCTGTTAATCCTGAAACAAAGGATTTTTCTGTTACAAATAAAATTGATTTCTTTGCGAAAAGTTCGTCTTCGATTTTTTCTCCTTTAATCCAAATCAATCCGTTTTGTCCGACAGTAATATTACAACCAGTATTATCTTTTATTAAATTTACCATGCTTCCTTCTTTTCCGATTACTCTTGGAACTTTGTTTGGATTTATTTTTAGAATTAAACCGTCTTCTATTTTTCCTAGTCCTCTTGATTTTAAACTTAGATCTACTCCTCGTTTATTGATTGACCAGATTTTTGCTACAACCATATCTCCTATGTCTAATACTTCGTCGAGTCTGTCTTTGTTTACGAATTTTGGAATTTCTGTTAAAGATAAAAATCCGCTGTCTGCTGTTCCTAAGTCAGTTATCCATCCGTTGAAAGTTATGTTTTCGATTTTCCCGATTATAATGTTTCCTCTTCGTGGTTGGTAAACTCCTGATAAAGGAATTATTTTTACTAATTTATTGTTTTCTTCAGATAATCCGTATCTTAAAGCAATTATGTCTTCCCCTTGTTTTTTTGTTGATTCGCCTGGAAGATAATCTGCTCCGCTGACGATTATTTCTCCGGGAATTACTATTTTTCTTTGTGATTCTTTTTCTGTCATTTTCTTATCCTTTGTAATTGATAAGAGAAGAGTGCATTTCTTTTCTCTCGTACAAAAAAATATTGATTTTTTAGTTTTTAAAGTTTGCTATTTTTTGAGCTGTAAAGTTAGCGTCACCTAAAAATCCCTTTTGGGTTAAGTTTTTATAGATACTTTAGATTTATTATTTATGAAAACAAATTTGTTTAATGAGAAAACTATACAGAAAAATATAGCAAAAATAGAGCCAACAGCTAAACAAAAATCAGCTTCTAAAAAATGGATAGAATTATTAGAAAAAAATGAATTACAAGAAGAAGTAGCCAATTATCCAAGATTTACAGAATTAATACTTAATCAACTATTAGGGTATGATACTTTAAATTTTAAGCACGAGGAGAAAAATATGGAATTTCCATTTAAGGATAAATCTGGAAATTTCCTCGTTTGTTTTGAAGCAAAAGGCACAAAAACTAAAGATTTATGGGCTTTGCAGGGCAGAAGTATAAAAATTAGAGAAACGCCTGTAAATCAGATTAATGACTATCTCTATAAGAATAAAATACCTTATGGAGTTTTAACCAATTATAGAGAGTTTGTTTTATTCAAAAGAGAAGAAGGATATAACAAATATCACAAGATTGATTTTTTAGAAATTAAAAGCAACCCAGATAAATTAAAAGAGTTGATTTTTATTTTTTCTAAAGATAGTTTTGAAAAAGAAGATACAACAAAACTATACAAAGATTCAATAGTAGAAGAAAGAAATTTAACAAAAGAGTTTTACAAATTATATCACGAAACAAGACTTATGATTTTGAAAGAGTTTAAAGAAAGTGAATTAGAAAATGAAATTTGTTTACATTACTCTCAACTATTCTTAAATCGTTTAATGTTTATCTTCTTTGCAGAAGATACTGATTTACTTGATAAAAGATATTTTGAAAGTAAAATATTAGAGGTTCTTGATAAGAGTGGGGGAATAGATGGGCATACAGATTATGTTTTTGGAAAAATAAAGAGTATATTTAGAGAATTAGACAAGGAAATACCAAAACAAATTAATGGTTTTAATGGGGAGTTGTTTAAAGAAGAAATTGACGGCAGATTATCTTTTAATGATTATAGGAATAAACCTTTTTTTAATAATGTAAAGCAGAATTATAGGCTTGACAAGGATATAGAGTTATATGAAAACGACAGGAAAATTTTTAATAAACATAAAAACAGGTTAAGCAAGATAATAGAAAATATTTTGCTTATGGCTTCTTTTGATTTTAAGTCGGAAGTTAATGTTAATATTTTAGGACATATTTTTGAGCAATCAATTTCAGATATAGAAAACTTAAAAGAGGAAAAAATATCTAAAAGAAAAAAAGAAGGAGTATTTTATACTCCCGAATATGTAACTGAATATATTTGTAGAAATACAATAATCCCTTATTTATCAAAAAATGGAACTAATGATATTAACGAGTTGATTGATGAGTATTCTAAGGATGTAGAAGAATTAGAAAAAAAGTTTAAATCTATTAAAATTTTAGACCCTGCTTGTGGTTCTGGGGCTTTTCTAATAAAATCTACTGAAATTCTTTTTGAGATATTTGAGAAAATACAATTTGTTAAAGAAAATTATGGAGATTATGAAGCAAAAAGAGGATTAAAAAGAAAAAGTAATTTTAAAGGACAATTAACTTTAAAGAAATTTGATGAGAAAGAGGAAATAAAAAATATTATAGAAAATAATATTTATGGTGTTGATATTAATGAGGAGTCTGTTGAGATAACTAAATTAGCATTATTCTTAAAGATAGCAAGAAAGAATAAGAAATTAATTAATTTATCAAATAACATAAAACAAGGAAATAGTTTAGTTGATGATAAGGAAATTGATAAAAGAGCTCTTGATTGGGATAAGCAATTTCCATTTAAATTTGATGTTGTTGTGGGCAATCCTCCTTATGTGAGGGTTCAAGAATTACAACATAAACACATAGATTGTTTTAAAAAAAATTATAAATTTGCTCATAAAAGAATTGACATATCTTTGTTGTTTTTTGAAAAAGGATTAAGTTTATTATCTGAAAATGGGATACTCTCCTTTATATCATCAAATCAATTTTTGTCTACGGCTTATGGAGAAAAAGCAAGAGAGATTTTACTCAATAAGGGGATAAAAAAGATTATTGATTTTGGAGATTTGCCCGTATTTGATGACGCTCTAACATATACAAGTATCTTTATATTAATGAATAAAAAAACAGAACATTTTGATTATTCAAAGATAAATTCCATAGAAGAGTTTACATCAAACCACTATTCGACAAATAAAATAAATCTAAAAGATTTAAGTAAAGATAAATGGGTTCTTGGAGACGCAAAGGTTAAAGCAGTTATGAAAAAAATAGAAGATAATTCTGTGAGATTGAATGAGAATAAACTCATTGAAAGTCATTATGGAATCATAAGTGGAAAAGATGATATTTTAATACTTAATGATAAAGATATAAAAGAGGCGAGTTTTGAAAGAGATTTTATGAAAAAAATAATAATGCCTCAGCAAATTAATAAATGGATATTAGAATCTGTTGAGGAGAATGTTATCTATCCATATGAATATATTGATGAAAAAACTAAAGTTCTATCTGAAACTAAATTAAAATTATCTGCTAAAAACCTATATCAATATCTGAATCAAAATAAAAAAGATTTAGAGAAAAGAAAAGACTCAAGAAAAACATTCAAGAATAGAAAAGACTGGTTTGGGCTTGTTAGGTTTAGTAATGTATCTATCTTCAATAAAGAAAAAATTATCTCTCCTACAATAGTTAAAAATAATAAATTTTGTATAGATTATAATAAGTATGCCTTTGCTGGTGGGAAAACGGTAGTATTAACAAGCGAAAAAATAAATTTAAAATATTTATTATCTATCTTAAATTCAAAATTAGCTGAATTTTATTATCATCAAATTTGCCCAGTAAAGTCTGGAGGATATTATAATTACTCTGCAACATTTATTTTAGAATTGCCAATAAAGAAAATATCCCCTGAAGAACAAAAACCATTCATAGAAAAATCTGATTTTATGATAGACAAAAACAAACAATTTTATGAAACAAAAAACAAATTCCTAAAACTGATTAAGTATAGATTCAACTTAGATAAAATATCACGAAAATTAGATAGTTTTTACAATCTTAATTTTAAGGAATTTGTTAATGAAATTCAAAATAAAAATAAAGTTATGAGTATAGAAAAAGAAGCCGAATTAATGGAGTTCTTTGAAAAGAATAAAAAAGAAGTTTTAGATTTAGTTAATGAAATATCTAAAACCGAGAGAGAAATAGACAAGATGGTTTACAAATTATATGGAATTACAGACAAAGAAATAGAAGTTATAGAAAAATCTTAATTCATACTTGCTAATTTAATTAATCCCAACCAACGATTATCTCCTAAATCTAAATCTTGACCTGCAAGACAACAAGGAGAGTTTTTTAGGGTTGTGTGTTCTTCTATAAAGTTATGTTGGATAGTTAAACCAACCATAATAATGGGAGCAGACCATAACGCTTTAAGACCTCTAAAATCATCAACTCTATCTTTAATTTTCATAAAAACAGTTTCTATTTTATAGTTGTGTATATGCGTTCTTCTTACATTCTGAATCTTATGTTCTACAACTAAACCCCCACGATAAACCTTATTTATATAAAATAATTTCTTAAATGCTTTTGGATAAAATTGTGCTGAATCTGTTTGTATAAACTTAGGTTTTCCTTTCTCAACAGATTTAGAAATAAATTGTTTTGCTTCTTCTATGTTTCCCTCTATTGAATAATGAACACCAGTGATAAATCTCGTTTCATAATCAACACAAGCCCAAAATCTATCTTTATGTCCTTCTCTGTTAATCATAGTTTCATCTGCATAAAAAGACTTTCCTAATTTATAACCTATTTTTTCTACAAAGTTATGAACTTTAAGAGAGTATTTTCTAACCCAATCTAAAATAGTCATATGAGAAACTTTAGTATTAAAATGCCTCTTTAACTGATTCCTCATTTTTCTTGAAGAAAGATTTGCTAAATACATATCTATTGAAAGTGTAATTGTAGTATCAGAATAACGCATTCTATAAAAACCTTCATCGTTTGTGAAATACTTTTGACAATCTTTACAATAATACTTTTGAATTTTCCCTCTGTTTTCGGTTTTTCTAAATCCTTTTTTAACAAATCTTGTTGAGTTGCAATGAACACATTTACATTTAAGGTGTTTATCTTTATCTGTCCATTCCGAAAGGTTTTTATTTTTGTTTCTATTTTTCATTTTGGTTGGGGCGGTTGTTTGAAGCGGTCGCCCTGACCGTTCTTGTTTATTTAATAAATATTTAGTCTATCTATTAGTAATTATAAGATATTAGACTATTTAAATGTTTTGTTTTTTAATAATCCTTAGTCTAATTATTTTATAATACCCAAAGGTTTAAATAATATAAAGACTATTAATTAGTAACTAAATTTATATAAATAGACTATGACAGACGATATTTTCAAAGAAGTCCGAGAAGTTTTAGAAGATGGACAGGAAGAAATAGAGATTATCAAAAATCCTTTATTTGACAAAGCGACAAATCAATTTTCATTAAAGATTCCTAAGGCAATGTCTTTAAAATCTGATTTAAAGAAAGAGAAGGAATTTATTTTTGTTTTTAACCCAAAGAAAGAAGAAACAAAAGAAAAAATAAATAAATCAAAATTGGTTATATACTTAAAAGATGGTGACTAAAAAAAAGAGGATTCTAAATTCAAAGGAAAGAGAAATAATCAGAATTATCCACAGAACAGGGGGTTCTATGTCTGCTAATGAAATCGCAGAAAAAACAGGACTTTCTTATGTTACGGTTAGAAAATATTTAAAGAAATTAATTGAAGAAGGAGTTTTAGAGGAATATTAAAATGGCTACCAAAAAATGTCCAAAGGGTTCAAAGCGTTCTGCAAGTGGAAAAACTTGTCAAAAAACAAGAGGAAAGACTAAAAGATATTCAATAAATTACTCTCGTGTTTTTGGAAAGAAAAAGAAAAAATAAATTTTTTTAACCTTTTTAGGTGACTTTAACTTTACAGCTCACTATTTTTCTGTATTGAAGAGTTAGAAGAATTTTTGGAGGAGATTTTGGAAGAGTTTAGAAAATTATTTAAATGCCAATTACCTCTATAAAGTATGGGTCAAATAAGAAGTTCAACAAGATTTTATAACGCAAGACATGAAGCAAGGAATGTAACCCCAGAACATATGCAATGTCTGGTTGGCGCTTGTCCCGCTATTTATGAAACAAAGCAAGGAAATTATTTGGTTGTTGGAAAACAAGTAAATCCTTCGGATGTTGGTTTAGCTGGGAAAGTCGGAGAGGGAGAAGTCTTAGTTAAAGTTCCAAGAGAACTTATTGATGCGAAGCAAGATTAATTAACTCCAACCACTTATTTTTTATCTCACAACCTCTTTCATTTTCTTGCATTTTTTACAAATAAATTTTTGACTAAATTTTCCTCCTCCTATGTTAATATAACCACCCCATTTAGTCCATTCGTGAAATCCAAAAAAGCATTTCCAATTCATAAAATAATTAGAACCCCAAAAGTTTTTAATCTTTTCTAAAATAATTAATTCTTTATCTCTCTTGCAACAACTGACATCCATTCTGGAATCTCAAAACCTTGTTCTCTATAAGTTCCTAGTTGAGTTAAATAAATGTTCCTTAATTCATCAAAATCTTTTCCATATGTAACAAGAGATTTCTCTGCAAAAGGTCTTAAGGCATTTAGAGGTGTTGATAATTCTAACATAACTCCTCTTTGTTCTTGTCCTAATTCTCTTCTTTGGGTTGTTGCTGTTTCACTCATCTTTGATTTCCTCAGTTAAAGCAGAACCGTGCGTGATGCTGTTCAATTTGTCGTAGAAATCCATGATTATTCCGGAAGGGACACTGACGATCATTTCCAAATCTCCGTTGTCTAACCATTTTTCTTCCTGCTTGTATTTGTTTACAACTCCGTAAGCCTGTCCGGTGTACTGTGCAGGAATTGTGATTTTTGCTTTTTTTGTTTGAATCTTTAAAGGGATTATTTTGCTTATCTCTTCAACGATTTCGTTAATCTGGTTTTCTATAGGAATATTTTTTACATTGACATGAGATTGTTCTAAGGCAGACTTTATTCTTTCTGGAGTGTGAGGATTATTTGTTTGCGGGTCGATTGCGTTTGTTACTAAAAACTCCACGACCTGTTTTATTTTTTGTTCTTGTTCTGCTGAACGATGCTCTTGAGTTGTTTGAACCTCGCCTTGTTTGACAATTATTTCTGCAACCTGATTTGTGTCTTCTGTTCCAAATGCTTCTTTAAGATCTTGCGGGGAAACAGCCTCGCCTTTTTTTGAATCTTTGAAAATTTTGTCGCCCTCGATTTCAATTGAAGAAATCTCGCCTTTTTTGAATTTCAGTGCGTCGTCTAAATCAACGATAATCTCGAAATGCTTTCCTGCTTTTTTTATTCGTGCTAGTGTTGTTGTCATTTAACAAACCCCTCCAAAAATTTCTTGAACTGCTCTTTGCATATCCGAATTAGTGGGCATTGTTCCAAAAAAATCTTTTCTAAGAGAATCTATACTCATTCTTGCTCTATTCGGAGAAGATTGAAAAGCCATTACATCTGGCGATATTCCAAGAGCTCTCGTTATTCTTATTCCATCAGCTCTAACACTGGGCCTATCTGTTCCTTCTTCAGTTAAATAATTTTTGCAAACTAAATTCATTGTTACTCTTCCTTCTGCCTCATGATAACTTCCAACAGACCAATCCGGCAAATTTCTTTTTAGATTTCTTAAAGTGTCTCCTCTCTGATAATTCGGAGGAGTACTAAAACCCAATGTAACAATTTGGCTATATTCAACATTTTGAAATCCAATTTTAATTGTCATTTTATTTTACAAATTCTTTTAATTCATCTGCTTCAAATTTTTGAACTTTGGGATTTTCTGATTCTACAAAACCTAATTCAAAACGATTTAAATCAAATTTTTTTCCTTGAATTTCTTCGAAAATTTCTAAAGCGAGTTTTATTCCTTTTTTGATTGTTAAATCTTTTTTGTATTTTTCTCTTAAGATTTCTTTTATTTTCTCGTCGTTTTCTCCAACAGCATTTGTGTGATATGAAAAATAATTTCCAGTTATGTCGCTCACATATAATTCTGGTTTTTTTAAATTAATTCCTGCTAACATTAATGACACTCCGAAAGGTCTTGCTCCGCCGTATTGAGTGAACTGTTGTTTTATGTTTGAAAGTTCTTTGATTACTAATTCTGGTTCGATTGGAGAATCGTAAGTTATTCTGTGCTGTTGCGAAATTAATTGTGCTTTTTCTATTAAAACTCGTGCGTCAGAAGTTATTCCTGCTGCTGAAAGGATTATGTGCTCGTCTACTTCGTTTACCTTTGAGGATGATTGTTTTACGATTAATGCGTCTTCTATTCTTTTGTCTGTGATTATGAAAACTCCGTTTGAGCAGACCATTCCTATGCTTGAGCTTCCGAGTCGAACGGTTTTTTCAGCGTATTCTACCTGGAGCAAATGTCCTTCTGGAGAAAACATTGTCGCTGTTCGATCATAGCCCATTGCTTGATGTTGCATATCTATTGGCATATCCATTTTATAAATAGAGTTTTGTAATATTTAATTTTTACTGTTTTCAAATTCAAACTATGTGGACTTTTAAGTTTTGTGGTTTTATAAATTTCAAAACGAAATATTTATAATAGATATTTTAATTATAAAACTAATATGGTTCCAGAAGAAACAGAAAGATTGAAATTATCTCAAAAACTACTCCGTCTGAGAGGAAAATATGTCGGAAGACCTTCTCGTCCAGAACTAGAAGGTTTAGGATTAGAAATTTTAGGAGAAACGCATAATCCTTTATCTTATATTGTACTTCTTCCAAAAAAATGGACAATAAGAGTAGATGGAAATTTTACACATATTTTTGATGGAAAAGGAAATAGAAGAATTGGCCAATATACAGCCTATTTATCAAAAGGCCGTGAATCTCAATTGGAGATTCTTTAAAGATAATTAATAAATTATTTTTTCAACCCCTTCAAAGTTCCAGAAAGTTTCAGAGTTTCTATTTTTTCTGGGAAAACTGCAAATGATGCTCTGACTGGTTCAACTGATTCTCGGTTTATACAAATAATTGCTGTGTCCTTTTCTGATTTTATAAAAGACAAACCGGATTTTGAAAGACCCCAAATTCCTGTGAATTCGAGAATTGCTTTTTCAATATTTTGTCTTAGATTTTTTCCTTTTACTTTTAGATATCTTTTGTTTTCTCTTAGAGATGGCTTGAGTGATTTCATAAAATATTAATGTAACAGGGGTTATTAAAAGTTTTTAAAGTCATTAATCTTTTAAAGAGAAAAGAAGTGACTATTGAAATGGAAATTTGTACTATTGGAGGATATGAAGAAGTCGGGAAGAATATGACAGCTGTGAAGCTCGGCGAGGATGTTGTGATTTTTGATGCGGGAATTCATCTTCCTGCGGTGATTGAAATGCAAAACTCTGAGTCTATTAAAAATTTTAATGAAAAAAAAATGCGGGAATTTGAGGCACTTCCAGATGATTTTGTTTTGGATAAATTAGGTTGGAGAAATAAAGTTAGAGCGATTGTTATTGGTCATGCGCATTTGGATCATGTTGGAGGTGTTCCGTATCTTGCACACAGATATCCTCAAGCAGAAATTTTAGCGACCCCTTTTACTATGGCGGTTTTAAATAAAATTATAGAAGATGAAAAAGTTCCAGTAAAAAATAGAAAAAGAATTATTCAACCTAATTCGATGATTAATATTAAAGGAAAAAGCGGAACTTACAAACTTGATTTTGTTCATACGACTCACTCGACAATTCAATGTGTGTTTTTGGCCTTGCATTCTAAAGACGGGATTTTTTTCTATGCTCTTGATTTTAAATTTGACAATTATCCGATAATGGGAGATCCTCCGAATTACAAAAAACTAAAAGAATTAGGGAAAAAAGGTGTCAAGGTCTTGGTTGTTGATGCACTTTATTCTGGAACAGATCGTAGAACAGCGAGCGAAAGAATTGCGCGGAATTTGGTTGAAGACGCGATTGGAACAGTCCACGACAAAAATTCTGCTTTGTTTATTACAACTTTCTCTTCGCACATTGCAAGACTAAAAAGCATTGTTGATTTTGGGAAAAAAACAGGGAGACAAATTGTTTTTCTAGGAAGAAGTTTGAACAAATATGTTAACTGCGCGAAAAGTGTGAAACTCTGTCCGTTTGTTAAAAACGTTCAATTGGTCACTTATAAAAATCAGGTTCAGTCTATGTTAAAAAGAATTGAAAAAGACAGGGGAAAATATTTGGTTGTTTGCACAGGACATCAGGCCGAACCAGGATCTATTCTTGACAGAATTACTCGAGGAGAAACAGGATTTAAATTTCGTTCAGGAGATAATCTTATTTTTTCTTCATCTATTATTCCTGCGCCAGTAAATATTGCTTCAAGGGATAAAATGGATAAAAAATTAAGGAAGCTTGGTGTGAGGCTTCAAACAGATGTTCATGTTTCTGGGCACGGCGGAAGAGAGGACTTAAGAGATTTGGTTGAATTATTAAAACCGGGCCACATTATTCCTGCGCATGGTTCATTGCAACAAGAAACTCCGATGATTGAACTTGCGGGAGAGCTGGGGTATAAATTTCATGAGAGAGCTCATTTATCTTCAAACGGAAAGGTATTGAAATTTTAAATGGTAAAACAAGAAATTGTCGCGGGATTGAAAGCGTCTGTCGCAAGAGGCGAGGATTTGCAAAATGCTATGATGAGTTTTTTCAACGCAGGTTATTCTAAAAAAGATATTCAAGAAGCAGTTGATGAAATGAATATGCAAAAATTTGAAGCGCAGACTCAACCGAGTTATGTTAAAGAGAAAAAACCTGTGAAAAAAATTGCTAAAAAAGGTCAGGCAGTTTCTAAGGTTTCTGGATATGGGGAAGAGAAAAAAGTTGAGAAAAAGCAGAAAATTTCTGGCTATGGTGAAGCTCCGAAATCTCGTAAGTGGATTTGGATTATTCTTTTAATTATTTTGTTGAGTTTGTTAATTGCTAGTTTGGTGGGAATTATTTTCTTTGAAGATAAGGTTTGGGAAATTCTAGGAAAAATACGTGGAAGATGAGTTTAATCTATGAGCCTGCTGAAGATAGTTTTTTATTAAAAAAAATTGTTGATGAATTGAATTTGTCGGGAAAGGTTTTGGAGATGGGGGCTGGTTCGGGTTTTATTTGTTCTGATTTAAAAAAAGTTGAATTGACTTTAGTTGATATTAATTCTTCTGCGGTTAAAATTTTGGGGAGGAAATTTCCTGATGCAAAAATTATTGAGTCTGATCTATTTTCTAATGTCTCTGGGAAGTTCGAGGTTATTATTTTTAATCCGCCTTATTTGCCTGAGGATTCTCGGGAGGATGATGGTTCAAGATTGGCTACAACTGGCGGGATTAAGGGAGGAGAAGTTGTTAATAGGTTTTTGGATTCTGCTTCAGATTATCTTGAGAAAAAAGGAAAGATTATTTTATTGACTTCGTCATTGACTCGAGGAGTTGAATGGGGAAACTGGAAGAAAAAATTATTAGGGAAAAAGAAATTATTTATGGAAGAATTGTTTGTTTGGGAATTGAGATAGAGGACAATAAAATTAATAAAGATTGGGAGGGGATAATTATATGAAAAATTGTGGAAGAATTACAGAAAAAAGTTGGAGAGAAGTTGTGGGGGTTGATTCTCCTGAAAGTCCTTATTGTTTTGTTCGAGAAGGTTCTCCTCCAAAAGAAAAACCTTTAACAGCCGAAGAATATGAATTATATAGGAGAAAGAGATTTAAGATATCTTTACCTTAACGCTTAATATCTTTCCAAGAAATATTTTTCTTTTTTAATTCTTGTAATTGTGGAAGCTGGTCTTCGAAAATTTGTTTTTGTGTTTGATAAAAAATTCCTAAAGGAATTTTTGTTTTGTCAGTTAAAGTATTGTAATTAAATTCCTGCGCTTTTTTCCATGCTTGTTCAAAATTTGTTTTATCGTGTTTTGTTTCCTGCAAATTGTATGTTTTTTCTTTGTAACCTTTGTCAGGATGAAAAATAATGCACGGCTGAATAATTTCTATAAATGCAAACCCTTTGTGATTCATTGCTTCTTTTGTTATCTCCTCTACTTGTTTGACGTCGGCATAAACTCGTGCGACAAAAGTTGCGCCTGCTGCGAGCATTAGTGCGATTGGATTCAGGGGTTGAACTTTAACACCCAAGGGAGTTGTTTTATCCTTAAATCCTTGTTCTGTTGTGGGGGTTGGTTGTCCAACAGTTAAAGCGAAAACCTGATTGTTGTTCACGAAATATTTATAATTTGAATTGAATCGTGCTGCGTGAATTGTGTGTTCCATTCCTTCTGCATATGCATCACCGTCGCCAGAAAATCCAAAAACATTCAAGTCCGGGTTTCCGACTTTTAATCCTAAGCATGTTGGAAGAACTCTTCCGTGAAGAGAATTTAATCCGTTTAAATTCAAGTAGTCAAAGATTTTCGCGTGACATCCTATTCCCGAAACAATCGCAAAATCATCTTTGGGTATTCCTTTTTCTATTTGCTCTTCTATAACTTTTTTTACTCCTGCAAGAATTTGAAAATTAAAACATCCTGGACACCAAGTGGGCTTTGTTTTTGTTGAAATATTTGTTGTCCTTTTATTCTCCCCCACTTCTTTTCCTTTGAATCCGCATTCTCTAAAAGTCCAAATTATTTTTTCTGAATTTTCTAATTCTATCTTAGCACTTTTACATTTTGGACATTCTTCTGGTTTCATTTTATCCTCTCCTGAAATTCTCTTTTTAGTTCGTCAGCCAAAAACGGACGACCATCGTATCTTAAGATCTTGTTTTTTTCGTCTATAAAAATTCCTGTTTTTTCTGCAATTAAATCTGCGAACATTCCTGTTGCGTTGTTTTCGACTAAGATTACATTTTTATTTTGAATTTCATTTTTGATTTCTGGAAAAGGTTCAAGATGAAGAACTTGTATAAACTTTATATCTAAATCCATTATAGCGTCGAGGATTGCTCCTTTAGGACTTCCATAAGAAACAATTACATTTTTCGAAGAAGGAATTCCATAGATTTTGTATTGTTCGAAATTTTTCGAGTCTTGGATAATTTGTTGTTGTTTTTGTTTTCTTGCTTCGATATTTTTTTTAATTATTTCTGGGTCCTCTGTTGCGCTTGCTTCTGAATCTTTTTCATAACTATTATATCTTGTTAAAGAATTTGTTTTTTTTGATTCAATTATTTTTGGCGAGTCTATTAGTGTATACAAACTTTCACCGAGATGTTTGTCAGATAAAATTATTGAAGGGATTTTGTATTTTTGTGAAAAGTAAAATGCTTGGCTTGTTAATTCTTGTGCTTCTTTTGGATCTCCTGGAGCAAAAAGTGTTCTCTGGAATTCGCCGTGTCCTGCGTGTCGCGCCATGTTTAAATCTCCTTGGCCAGTGTAAGTCGCGACTCCTGTTCCTGGACCTGGACGTTGAGCCAAATATAAAACCAGAGGAATTTCTGCGATTCCTGTTAAGCTCAATGATTCTGTCATTAAATCAAAACCTCCTCCTGAAGTTCCGACCATTGATTTTGCGCCAGTCATTGAAGAACCGATTGCTGCGTTGATTACAGAGATTTCGTTTTCTAATTCTAAGACTAAATAATTATTTTCTATTTGCTTTTCTGCTAGTTCGGATAAAACAGAGGTTGCTGGAGTCATGGGGTAAGCATAATAAATATCTAAACCTGATTTGATTGCGCCTTGTGAGATTCCTTGGTTTCCGTTCATGAAATAGGATTTTATTTTTTGTGGTTTTATTTCGCAGATTTTATTTGTCTCTTCATCGTAACCTTTTTTTGATTCTTTAATATTTTCGTCGTATCGTTTTTCTAATTTTTTTAATTGTTTATCCAATAAAGAAAAATCCATAGAAAGTAATTTGAAAACTCGTCCTGCAAAATACATGTTTGAATTATTATCTTTTAGTGTTATGGCTTTTTCTTTTAATTTTTCTTTGTGTAAGGACTCTGTGTTTTTGTCTAAGCAAACTAAGATGTCTATTTCAGAGTCGTTGCTTGAAACCGGATGTTCTGAGAAAGTTAGGACATTGAAATTGTGCCCGCCTCGAATTAAAGATTGGTAGTCTCGCGAATAAAAAACATAGTATCCTTGTTCGACGAGTGCTTCGCCTAAAATGTGTGTCAGGATGTTTGGTCCTGTTCCTGCAGGTCCGCCGAAAAGAATATTGTACCTCATTTTATCTATTTTGAAAATGAATGATTGTTTTTAAAGATTTGTGGAGGAGAGATAAATTCTACACCAATAATCTTTATATATCTCTTAATTGCTTCATTAATTATGGTAAGATTCGCGCATATTTCAGATGTTCATCTCGGGGGATGGAAGCAAGAGCCTCTTCAAAAATTGAACTTTCAGAGTTTTCAGTTGGCTATTGAAACTTGTATAAAAGAAAATTTAGATTTTGTTTTAATTGCAGGAGATCTTTTTGATACAGCTTACCCAGGGATTGAAATTTTGAAAGAAACTTTTGCAGAATTCAAGAAATTAAAGGAAGCTCGGATTCCGTGTTTTATTGTTGCTGGCTCGCACGACTATTCTGTTTCTGGGAAAACTTTTTTGGATGTTTTGGAAAAAGCAGGGTTTTGTAAAAACGTCATGAATGTCGAAGAAAAGGAAGATCATTTGTTGTTGAATCCTGCGATTCACGAAGGTGTTGCGATTTATGGTTATCCTGGGAAAAAATCTGGTTTAGAAATTCCTGAGTTGAGGAAAATAAAACTGAATGATTCTCCGGGAATGTTTAAGATTTTTATGTTGCATACGACTTTAGATAAGGCTAAGGGAAGTTTGCCGATTGATGCTATTGAAGCAGACAACTTGCCCAAAGCAGATTATTATGCGCTCGGGCATTTGCATCTTGATTTTCAATACGAGAATTTTGTTTATCCTGGGCCGGTTTTTCCAAATAATTTTCAGGAGCTAGAAGATTTAAATTTCGGGAGTTTTTATATTGTTGAAAACAGCGGAGGGAGAAATTCTTTAAAAAAAATTGAGTTGAAAATAAAAGAGATAGAGTCTGTTCTTTTCAAAACGAATAATGCTTTAACTGCAACAGAAAAAATAATTGAAGAATTAGATAAAAGAAATTTGAAAGATAAAATTATTTTATTGCGCGTTCGGGGTGAATTGGAAAACGGGAAAAATTCAGATATTAAATTTAATCAGATAGAAGATTTTGCTAGGGCGAAAGGTTGTTATTTTATGTTAAAGAATACGCATGATTTGAAAACAAGAGAAATTGAACTTGCAGAGGAAATTGAAGGAAAAGACGCAGAGAATATTGAAGAGGAAACTATTAAGATTTATTCTGAGGAAAACCCGTCTGATTTTAATATTAAAATTCCAGAGTTAATGGACGCGCTTTCAATTGAAAAGCAAGAGGGCGAGACTTCGGATAATTTTTCTAATCGTTTGATTGAATCAAGTAAAAAAGTTTTGGGTTTTTAGGACAGTTTTATAAAATAGGGTTCTTTGTTTAAATTATGAAACTAACAAAAAAAGATGCTATTCAAATAGCAAAAGAGTATGATTTAGGAAAGGTTAAATCTATAAAAATTATTGAAGGTGGTGCAGTTAATTATAATTTTGATTTGAAAACAGAAAAAGGAAATTTTATCTTGAGAATTATTGGATCAAATATGAATGAAGTTAAAAAAACAAGATTAAATTCAGAATTTAAACTTTTAACATATTTGCATAAAAAGAAATTTTCCTATGGAATTCCAGTTCCAATAAAAAATAAAAATGGAATTTATTTAACTAAAATTGCAAAATATCATGTTTGGGTTTATAAAAAAATTGATGGAGAGCTCATAAAAAATTATGATAAAAAAACTCTTAAAAGCGTAGTAAAAGCATTAGCAACATATCATAAATATGTTAAAAATCTTAAAATAAAAAATAAAAGAAACTTAGGAAGTTTGAAAGTGTTGTATAAAAAATATTTAATTATGAAAGAGGTGAAATCTAAAAATCCTAAAGATGTGCTCATGCTTGAAAATATTGATTTATTTATTGATAGTTTTTCTAAATTGAAGCATATTGATTTTAATATAAATGAAGTTCCGATTCATTACGATTTTCATAAAGAGAATTTATTATTTAAGGACAAAAAAGTTATAGGAATAATTGATTTTGAAAGAACTTTTTATGCTCCAAGAATTTTAGATTTAGCACATTTAATTAAATGTACTTATGAAAGTGGAGATAAATTTATTGAGAGAATTAATTTTATTTTGAATGAATATGATAAAGTGAACGTTCTAACACAAAAAGAGAGAAGTTTAATTCTGCCAATGTTATTAAGAGATAATTTGGTTATGTTTGAAAAATTCTACAATGCGAAAGGGGTTATGAAAACTGGAAACGATGGAACGATTAGCTGTTTGAAATGGACTATTGATGTTCATAAAAAAGTTTTGGGGTTTTGATTAGAAAACCTTAAATAGTATGCATATGTATGCATATGTATATGGAAACAACAATAAGGCTTGATCAGAAAACAAAAACAGAGCTTGATGGATTTAAGCAGTACAAGAATGAAAGTTACAACGAGTTGCTTCGTAAACTAATTTTTATTGCAAGGGTGTGTGAAGAAGATCCTAAGCTTAGTCAGAAAACTGTGCAGGAAATAAAAGAAGCGAGAGAAAGAATTAAGAATGGTGACTTCTATACAGAAGAAGAGGCTAAAAAAATCCTCAACTTGTAAGATGTATAAACTTGTTTTTGAAAAAAGAGCAATCGAATTTCTAAATAAACTTGATAAAAAAATTAAAACTAGAATTTGGGATAAACTTCAAGCATGTAAAGAAGAACCATTTAGATATCTCAAACCACTCATACAAATTAAAGGATTTAAATTAAGAGTTGGTGAATATAGAATTATTATTGATGTTCAGCATGAGATTAGAATTCTAAATGTTGTAAAGATTGGACACAGAAAAAATATTTATGAGAAGTGATTGCAATTGTTCTGGGATGTTATAATCATAAAGATTGCGAAAGAAAGTTTAATTATTGAATTGTCTGGAGGTTTTAACGACTTTCTTCAACAGCACGAACCATGTTTGCCCAACAGCCATTAGAGTCTGGATCTACTAAAGGGAAATGTTTCTTCCCAAAAAGACGTCTTTCTCCTTGAGCAACCAATTTGCTTAAAGCTATATCTAAACCAACTGAAGTTGAACAAGAGTCTTTAATATTTTCAGCAAATTCATATAATCCTAATCTATTAAAATCTCCATGATATTCGCACCAAACTTTTAATGCTCCTTTAGGATCATCATATTCTTCGAAGGGTTTGTAAAGCCAAGATTCAAAAACCTCTTCTTGAGTTCTTTTTTGTGATTCATTCATCTGCATTTTTCTTCGGGCAAAAGCATTATTAACAGGAATAGGTTCAGCTAGTTCGCCAGCTTCTTCAAGTCTTTTCCATTCTGCTCGTCTCGAATAAACATCATTCATTGTAAAGATATTTAGAAAAAAGATTATATAAACCTTTCTATTTGTAACTACTATCAAATTACATTAACCTAAAGATTTAAAAGTACGATAAAGTGGGATATGTTATGGTAAAACAAAAAATATCTGTAACAGTTGATGAAAAAATGATTAAGATAATTGGAAATCTTTTGGCAGACGCGAAGTTCCGAAATCGAAGTCATGTTGTTGAAGTTGCTTTAAATGAAATGATTGGAGGTGAAAAATAAAATGAATATTGATTATAAAGTTATTTTAGAAGATCTTGAAAGTGAAATGTTAGAAACAAAAAGAATTTGGTATGAAAATGGAAAGCAAGAAGAATGGGATAAAATGTGGGGTCTTACTGGACGTCATCGTTATGAAAATGCAAGAAAGAAATTAAAGAAAGCGTCTGAAATGCAGGAGAGAGGAGAATGACTGCGCCAAAAATTGAAATTTTTAATGGAAGTGCTAATTTGAAAGCAATAGATATTCTTGGAAGAGCTATTAATGAAATTGGAAAATATGTTCCTGGAGCAAGAGGAAGATTGAATCCTATGGGCGCTGATTTCATTAATGTTTTGAAACAACGAACAGGTTTGGATAATGGAATGTATGACGCTGAAAGAATGATGGATTTGGCATTTACTCGTGAAGTCTTCTCTCCAAAGACCCAGAAGATTATTCTCTTAGATAATTTGATTTCTCAGCAAGGAAGAAATGTGAAAGGAATGGCAGGCGGAAGAGATGATGAAAGACAAGCTGCAATTATCTCGACAGATAATTTAGGTCCTTCACAATTTTATGCTGTTTGTCTTCATGAAATGGGCCATATGTATGGGGCTACTGCAAGAGACAATCAAATAACTATTAACAATGGGAGACATTGTGTTGATGAAGAATGTGTAATGCATGTTCCTGGATTTAATCAAAGAACCAAATATAAAATGGAAAATAATTCAGACATGTATTGTAGACCTTGTCAAGATGGTTTGAGAAGTTTATAAAAATCACTCGTCATCTAATTCATCGGTTTCGGAATCTTTATCTAAATCGTCTTCGATTTCAGAATCTTTGAAAAAAGTAAAATTGCCCAGAACATTTCGTTCTTTCATGAAATTTAAAGATCTTCTATGTATTTAAATGTGCGGTGTTCTAAAAGATAAAGATTAATTTTATAAATTAAATAAGCGTATTTGTCTTGAGGTGACCAAAAAATTTATAAGATAGGTTTTGTTAGAAGTTTAAATCGGTTGAGGTGTGTTCGCCGGTTTTGTTCCTGCCATCAGCAAAGCAATTCTAAAGAGATTTCTTTATCGTTTTTATAATATTTCTTTTGTGTTTCTGTTTGGCATGAGGTATGAGATGAAAAATAAAATAAAGAAAAACAAACGGAAAATAGACTTCAAGTATAATCTTAGTGTGTACTGGGGATTTTTGAAGAAATACAAGTTGTTAATGTTTGGACTTCTTTTTATGATTTTGATTCATGAATCAAAGCAAGTTGTTGACAGATTTTTGTTTAAAATTATTATTGATCGAGGAACTGAATTTATGGCTGGAACTCTTTTGAGACCCGCATTTGTGAATATCCTCCTTGTAGTTGCAATTGTGTTTGTTTTTGCGGCTATTTCAAGTATTTTAACTAATTGGTTTAGAGTGCATTTTCTTAATAGAATTGAAACAAAGATGATTGTTGATTTGAAAAGAAAATTCTTTAATCATATTCTTTCATTGGACCATAATTTTCATACCTCTAACAAAACAGGAAGTTTGATTTCAAGAGTTATCAGAGGAGCTGGAGCAATAGAAAGAATGACTGATGTAATTGCGTTTAATTTCTTGACAATCTTTTTCCAACTAACGATAATAACTTTTTCTTTAGTATTTCTAGATATTGTTTCTGCAATAATTATTTTTACTACAGTTGTTATTTTTGTAGCATATAGTTTTTATTTGCAAAGGCTGCAAGCTCCTGCAAACTTAGAAGTGAATAGCAGAGAAGATATAGAAAAAGCAAATATTAGTGATATTCTCACAAACATAGATTCTGTGAAATATTTTGGAAAAGAAAAATTGATTGAAAAAAGATATGTAAATTTAAGCGATAAAACAAGAGAAGCCCAAGTAAAACATTGGGATTATTTTAAGTGGATGAGTGCAGGCCAGAGTTTAATTTTAGCGACTGGAACTTTCTTTTTGATTTATCTTTCTATTTTGAAATTTTTAGATGGAACAATAACTTTAGGGACTCTTACTTTTGTTTATACTCTTTACTATGGATTAATTGGACAGATGTTTGGTTTTGTTCATGGCTTGAGAGGATTCTATCGAAGCATGGCAGACTTCCAAGATTTATTCCAATATGGAAAAATGAAAAATGAAATTAAAGATAAACCAAGTGCAAAGGAAATTGAAATCAAAGAAGGTTCTGTTGAATTGAAAAATGTTGGATTTAATTATGGGAAGAGAAAAATGTTTGAAAATTTTAATTTGAAAATAAAACCAAATGAAAAGATTGCTTTGGTGGGGCATTCGGGTTGTGGAAAAACTACTTTGATTAAATTAATTAATAGATTCTATGATGTTGATTCGGGGGAGATTTTAATTGATGGGGGGGATATTAGAAATTTCGAACAAGAATCTATTAGAGGCGAGACAGGAATTGTTCCGCAAGAATGTATTTTGTTTGATGATTCGCTTTACAACAATATTAAATTTGCGGATCCAAAGGCTTCACGAGAAGAGATTATGAAAGCGATTAAGTTTGCGCAACTAGATAAAATAATTAATGAATTTCCTCGAAGGGAAAACACAATTGTTGGAGAGCGTGGTGTTAAACTTAGTGGAGGAGAAAAACAAAGAGTCTCTATTGCTAGAGCTATTTTGGCAAACAAGAAAATATTGATCTTAGATGAAGCGACCTCTGCCTTAGATTCAGAAACAGAATATGAAATTCAAAAAGACTTGCAGAAATTGTTGCAAGGAAGAACTTCGATTATTATTGCGCATAGACTTTCAACAATTATGAATGCTGACAGAATTATTGTTATGAAAAAAGGGAAGATTATTCAACAAGGGTCGCATAGTGATTTGATAAAACAAAAAGGAGAATACAATAAATTATGGAATTTGCAGAAGGGCGGGTATATTGAATGAAAGTGATAAAGAAAGAGAAACAAATAATTGAAGAAATGAGAACCTCTAAACCAATAATCCTTAAATAGCGTGTATATTATTTTCTTTAATGCTACTCAAAAAAATAACTCTCAACAATATTCGCTCCTATAAATCTCAGGAAATAGATTTTGTCGGAGGTTCTACTCTTTTGTCTGGAGATATTGGTTCTGGAAAGACCTCTGTTCTTCTTGGAATTGAGTTTGCGCTTTTTGGATTACAACCTGGACAAAGAGGTTCGTCTTTATTAAGAAACGGCGAGGAAAGCGGAGGAGTGATTATTGAATTTGAAGTCGATGGCAAACTTATTGTTGTGGAAAGAACTCTAAAAAAAGGGAAAACAGTGTCTCAGGATTTTTGTGCGATAACAATTGACGAGGAGAGAAAGGAAACTTCTGTAACTGAATTGAAAAATAAAGTTTTAGAATTACTCAACTATCCTAAAGAGTTTTCTAAAAAACAAAACCTCCTGTACAAATTCACTGTTTATACTCCTCAAGAAGAAATGAAACAGATTATTTTGCAAGATTCTGAAACTCGACTGAATACTTTGAGGCATGTTTTTGGAATTGATAAATATAAAAAGATTTTGGAAAATGTTTCTCTTTTAGGTTCAAAACTTCGAGAAGAAAAAAGAAGAAAAGAGGGGATGACTGCAAATCTCGAACAAGACAAATTGCAACTCGCTGGAAAAGAAGACGAACTCAAAACCAAATATTCTGATTTGTCTTTAATAGAATCAGATTTTTTTCTAAAGATAGAGCAAAGAAAAAAATCGCAAGAAGAAAAAGATTTGATTGCGAAAAAGATTGATGAAAAAAGAGAGCTTGAAAAAGAAATTGAAAAAAGCAAAATTATGGATTCAACTAAAAAAGAAACTCTTTTTATTAATGAAAAAAAATTAAAGGAATTGGAAATTCAAATAAAAGAATTGGAAACTTTAAAATTTGACGAAGTTGAAATTTTAAATTTAGAAAAAGGCATTCAATTAAATAAAAAAGAAAAAATAGAGTTGGATGAAAAAAATTTACAAATCACAACGCAAATTCACTCATTAACTAACAAAAATCAAGATGATGAAGAAATAAAAAAAAGAATTTCTCATATAGAGGTGTGTCCAACTTGCCTGCAAGATGTTGATTCTACTTACAAAGCAAATGTGGTAAACAAGGTGGATTCAAATATTTCCAAAAATGTAAATTCAATTAAAGAATTAACTTTAGAAAAAAGAAAAATCTCTGAAGAGATTCTTAAAATTAATGAAAATATTTCTGTTAAAGAGAGAAAAATTCAAGAACTAAATATTTTGAAAATAAAATATCAGGGAGTTGAAGATAAGAAAAAACAATTGAATGAAATTGAGAAAAATAATTTTTTGATTAAGAGAGATAGTGAAATGTTGGAAAAACAAATTGAAATGTTGAAGGCAAATGTTTTTGAGTTGTCTAAATATGATAATATTTTTGAAGAAAAAAGAAAGTTGCTGGAAGAATCTTTAAGAGAGGAAAAAATGGCAGAGATAAAAGTTGCTGAGTTGAAAAGAGAGATAGAAGTTTTTTCTATGCAAATTGATGAGTTGAAAAAGCGTCTTGAGGAAACTGAGAAGATTAAAGAAAGTTTGAAATATATTTCTGAATTAGAAGATTGGGTTTCTCAAAAATTTTCGCCAGTGATTTCGCATATTGAAAAAAATGTTATGATTAAATTAAAAGTAGAATTCTCGAGAGTTTTTTCAGAGTGGTTTTCGATGTTGGTTTCTGAAAATTTTAATATTTCTTTGAAAGATGATTTTACGCCCTTAATAGAACAGCAAGATTATGAGATTGATTATGCTTATCTTTCAGGGGGCGAGAGAACTGCGATTGCTCTGGCTTATAGGCTTGCATTGAATCAAGTGATTAATTCTTTATTGAGTAAAATTAAGACAAGAGATTTGGTTATTCTCGACGAGCCGACAGATGGTTTTTCAGAACAGCAGTTAGATAAAATGAGAGATGTTTTTCATGAACTAGATATCGCGCAATTGATTATTGTTTCGCACGAGCAAAAGATAGAAGGGTTTGTTGAAAATGTTATTAAGTTTCGAAAAGAAAATGGGATTAGTTTGAAGGAATAGAAAACCTTTTAAACATTCAATTCTCTGGAATATTAATAAATCTAGAAAAATTTTGGTTTTATAAAATGGATGCAGACTTAAAAAATTCAATTTTGAAAACAGGGACTACGATTCTTGGAATAATTTGTGCAGACGGAGTAGTTATGGCTTCAGATAGACAGTCAACTGCGGGCACAATTGTTATGAATAAAAATTCAGAGAAGACAAAAAAAATTAATGATTATTTGCTTTTCTCTGGGACTGGGATGGTTTCAGATATTCAGAGAACCTCAAAAGTTTTAGCTGCAGAATTAAAATTAAAACAATTAAAGGCTCGTTCAAGGCCAACTGTTAAACAATCTGCGAATTTGCTTGCTACAATTATTTATTCTCAAATAAGGCAACCTTCAATGGTTCCGAGCATGGTGGGTTCTTTGGTCGGCGGATTTAACGAAGACGAATCTTTCGAATTATATTCTATTGAACCTGCAGGAAGTGTTGTGAAAGTAGATGATTATGACGCGAACTTTGGTTCAGGTATGCCTTATGTTTTAGGACTTTTAGAAAGACAATACAAAAAAAATCTAAGTTTGAAAGAAGGAATTGAATTAGCAAAAGAAGCGCTAAAGTCCTCTATGCAAAGAGACGTTGGTTCTGGTTACGGCATTGATATTTTCACAATTACAAAAGAGGGGATAAAAAAAGTAGTTGAACAAGAAATAAGTTCAGAATACAAAGACAAAAAATAAAATGGATATTCTAAAGAACATAATAGAACAACTCAGAGGTAACATTACTGAAGCTAGTTTTGAAGGAGCAAATATTGTGCTTTACACAAATAATCAAACTTTTTTTAAAGACGATCAAGGAAAAATAAAAGATATTGTGAATCAAATCAAGAAAAGAATTGAACTGCGAGCTGATCAAAAAATTTTGCCGAGCAAAGAAGAAGTTGAAAAAAAGATTAAAGAGATAATTCCTAAAGAGGCAGAAATTACTAATATTATTTTTGATTTTCACAGAAGCATTGTTGTGATTGAAGCGAAAAAACCTGGGTTGGTTATTGGAAAACAAGGAAGTATTCTTGAAGAAATTAGAAAAGATACTTTGTGGACCCCGCAGATTCAAAGATCTCCTGCAATTAAAAGTCAGATTACAGAAAATATCCGGGAAGTTTTGTATGCGAATAATAATTATCGAAGAAAATTTTTGAATTCAATCGGGAAGAAAATTTACAAAGAATGGAATCCTGAAAAAGTTGACGAATGGGTTAGATTGACTTTTCTTGGGGGCGCGAGGCAAGTTGGAAGAAGTTGTATGTTATTGCAAACTCCGAATTCGAAAATTTTATTGGACTGCGGAATTGATGTGGCTTCTTCTGATAAAAACAAGTTTCCTTATTTTGATTTGCCAGAATTTAATATTTCAGATTTGGATGCTGTTATAATTAGTCACGCGCATTTAGATCATGTTGGGCTTTTGCCTTATTTGTATAAGATGGGTTATACTGGGCCGGTTTACATGACTCCTCCGACGCGAGATATTGCTGCGCTTTTGTCTTTGGATTTTATTGGTGTTGCTTACAAACAGGCTTCGCAACCTCTTTTTAGTTCGAGCGATATAAAAGAAATGGTCAAGCACAGTGTTTGCTTGAATTATAATGAAGTTACTGATGTGACTCCTGATGTGAGATTGACTTTTTATAATTCAGGGCATGTTCTTGGAAGTTCGTTGGTTCATTTGAATATCGGAAATGGTTTGCATAATTTGCTTTACTCAGGAGATTATAAATACGCAAAGACAAGATTATTGGATCAAGCAGTGAATAATTTTCCTCGAGTGGAATCTGTTATTACTGAATCTACCTATGGTGCGAAGACAGATGTCTTGCCTCCGAGAAAAGAGACAGAAGAAAAATTTCTTCAAATGGTAAGAGAAACGATTGCGAAAGGAGGGAAAGTTTTAATCCCTGAGTTGGGATTGGGTCATGCTCAAGAGACTCTTTTGAGAGTTGAAGAAGCAATACAAAAAGGGGATTTGCCTCAAGTTCCTACCTATATCGACGGTATGATTTGGGATATTAATGCTATCCACACGGCCTACCCGGATTTTTTAAGTGGTCAGGTGAGAGCCAAAGTTTTCCAAGATCAAAATCCGTTTGTCTCAAAAGTATTTTCTAGAGTTAGTTCACCGCAAGAGAGAAAGGATGTTATTGAGGGCGGGCCATGTATTGTGATAGCGACTTCGGGAATGTTGGTTGGAGGAGCATCAGTAGAATACTTTAAAAATTTCGCAGAAAGTTCAAATAATTTAATGATACTTAGTTGTTATCAAGGGCCGGGTTCTTTAGGGAAACAAATCCAAGATGGTGAAAAAGAAGTTAGAATAGATGAAGATGGAAGGAAATTAAAAATAAAAGTTAATTTGAGAGTTGAATTATTGAATGGTTTGTCTCCTCACGCCGGAAGAAATGAAATAATTAATTTTTTCAATAACATGAGACCAAAACCAAAAAGAATAATTATCAATCACGGCGAGGTTTCGAAATCTCTGGACTTGGCTTCTACATTGTACAAGTTGAATCGTGTTGAGACAACTGTTCCTCGGGCTTTGGAAACTATTCGGTTGAGGTAATTTTAAAAAAGGTTTTTTCTTTATATAAAAATGATAAGCCCAAAAAAACAATTAGAAGTAGAAAGAAATTATTTTGAAAACAATAGAGAAGAATTTGTTAAACATCATTTAGGTAAATTTGCGTTAATTCTAGGAGAAAAAGCGTACAATTTTTATGACACTGAACAAAGAGCGTATGAAGAAGGAGTTACTCTTTTTGGAACTGAATCATTTATGATTGAAGAAGTTCTTCCGGAGAAAAGAGTTGTTGAAATTCCTGCATTAGAATTTGAATTGATGAATGCTTTAAGGTAATTTTAAAAAAGGTTTTTACTTAGCAATTTGATGAAACATAATGTTAAGATAACTGCGATTCTTTTGGTGATGTTTGTTTTGACTCAGTTGATCGGGCTTGTTGTTTTGTCTGTTGATCCTTTGCATGTTGAACAAGAGGTGAACGGCACAATGCAACTTGTTGATAATCCGCATCTTGCGTTTGTCCAACCTCCTGAAAATTCGTCTCCTGTTTTGACTGTCTCTCAAATTATTTTTGCTTTTATAATTGCAATTTTTCTAATGTTTTTTCTAATGAAATTTAACATAACTATTCTTTTGAAATTTTGGTTTTTTGTGGTTGTTTTTTTCGCGCTTTGGATTTGCATTTATTCTTTTGAAAAACTTCTTCCTTGGGAAATCCCTTCTTTTGCGTTACTTGGAATCCCTGTTTTAATTGCAGGAGTGCTGGCATATTTAAAAATCTATCAAAGGAATTTTTTAATTCATAATTTAACTGAGCTTTTTATTTATCCAGGAATTGCCGTGATTTTTGTTGCATTCTTGGGACAATGGAGTAGGGGGGTGAATCTTGCGGTGATAATAAGTATTTTAATTTTGATTTCATTATATGATCTTTGGGCTGTTTGGCATTCTGGGATTATGCAAAAAATGGCAAAGTTTCAGATGAAAGAATTGAATGTTTTTGCGGGATTTTTTGTTCCATATGTTTCAAAAAAAGTTAGAATGAAAATTAAAGAAATGAAAAAATCAAAAATTAAAGATAAAAAGATTAAAGTTAATGTCGCGATATTGGGAGGAGGGGATGTTGTTTTTCCTTTGATTACTGCGGGAATCATGTTGCAAGATTTTGGTTTAGGAGCGGCATTGTTTGTTATTCTAGGAGCAACAATTGGCTTGAGTTATTTATTTTTCTTGGCAGAAAAGAAAAAGTTTTATCCTGCAATGCCTTTTATTAGTGCAGGGATTTTTTTAGGAATGTTTTTGAGTTGGCTTGTTTTTTGAAATGTGCTACTATTAAAAAGTAACAAAAACAAAAGATTTATAAAAGAAAGATTTCTTGGAATTCTATGGAAATAAGAGCATCATATGAATCGAGAGGAATGAATCTCAGTGAATTGGCTAGAATTTTAAGAGGAATCTCTGGAGTTGAAAAATGCACTTTGGCGAATTCAAACGAGGAAACAGCTAGTTATGATTTGACATTGGAAGATAATACACAATTAATGAATTTTCATACTGTTCCTCAAAAAAAAGGTTATCTTTGTTATCGTGTTAAAAATAGGGGAGCAGAATAATGCTAGTTAAACAAGATTTAATAAATAAGGTAAGGGATTATTTTTCCTTGAATGTTTATGAGACAAAGGTTTGGTTGGCTTTGCTTTCTAAGGGGATTGCGTCTGCAGGAGAGGTTGCTGAAATTTCAGGTGTGCCTCGTTCAAGAACTTATGATGTTTTAGAAAGCTTGGAAAAGCGAGGATTCGCGATTATTAAAATTGGTAAGCCAGTTAAATATCTTGGTGTTAAACCAAAAACGATTATTGAAAAGTTAAAGAATAATGTTAAAAAAGATGCTGAAGATAGAATCCAAGATTTAGCAAAAGTTAAGGAGACTGAAGAATTTGCGAAAATTGAATCGCTTTATACGAGTGGAATTGATCCGGTTAGAAGAGAGGATATTTCTGCTTCGTTGAAAGGTAAGTCGAATATCTCTGGACATTTGAGAGAGGTTTTGCAAAACGCTTCAAAAGAGGTTGTGATTTGTACTAGTGCAGATGATTTGAATTCGAAAACAAGATTGTTCCAACAAACTTTTGATTTATTAAAAAAAGCTGATATAAAACTTAAGGTTGCTTTATCTGGAGAAGCTGAATTGATTAAAAAACTTGAGCAAAAATTTGATATGAAATTTAAGAAAGTTAGTCTTGATGCAAAGTTTTTTATTGTCGATAAGAAAGAAATTTTGTTTTATCTTTCAAAATCGAGCGATAAAGAAGACATTGCGATTTGGTTGAACTCTGAATTTTTTTCTCAGGCGTTTGCTTCTTTATTTGAAAAAGCTCTTGGGGCGAAATAAAATGGTTGGAGAAAGAGGAAAGTTGGTTAGTGCTGAATTGACTGACGAAGACGCTGAAAAACATACTCTTACTGGATTAATTGAAGGTGGAAAAAGAAGAATCACAGTTGGAAGAGATGAAGATAATGATGTTGTTGTGGGAGGAATTACTGTGTCTAGATGTCATGCTGTTTTGAGATATGATTCTGAAAAAGATGCTGTTTATGTTTCTGATTTAAGTTCAAGTAATGGAATTGTTGTTAGAAATAGTGAGAAAAGATATAAGATACATTTTCCTCAAATTAGAGATGGCGAAGTTATTTCTGGAAGAGTTTTGGTAGAAGGGGATCGAATTTCAATTGGAGCGAATGAATTAAGATATTCAGAGGTGCGAGAATAAAATGGCTGAAGAATATGAAACAAGAAAAGTTACAGATGAAGGTTTGCCTTTTGTTGGACCAGAAGCTTTGGAATCTCTTGAACAAGAAATAGGGTCAATGAGTCATTATTTGGCAGAATATAAGGAAGGAAAAATAAGGATGATTGCAGAAGAAAATCCTGCTCTTTTTGGAGATTTATTTGAACGTTTTGAAGAAATGAAAAAAAGATATTCAGGACAACCAGAAATAATTGAAGTTATTCGAAAGGTGTATACTGCGGGAATAGTCGCTACATATTTTTCTTTAAGAGCTCAAGGACAATTGAATATGGAATTACCCATTAGAGGAGAGGGAAGAGAATGAGTGAAGAATATGAAACAACCTCGACAAGAGAAAAAGAATGGTTAAAAGATTTGGAAGAAAATCATGACCCTATCTGGTTTTCAGACATTGGTCCGAAATATCATCCTACTGAAAAAGAAAAACTCTCGTTCATCACAAAATCTTTAATCTCTCAACATACATCTCAGTAATCTTTTGGGAGTTTTTCTTTTTCCATTTTTCTATAAATTCTTTTAATGAAAAATCAATGAGTTCTTTTGCGTAAATTTTTCCTTTTTTCGTGAAGTAATTTTTATGCGCTTTTTCAAATGCTTTTACATTTTTTTCATCGTTTATATTTGGTCCTACAATTAAAATTTCTTTTTTTGGTTTTGTTACAAAAAAGAATCTCGCGGATTGTTTTTGATTGTAATTAAATCCTTTATCTTTTATATTGAAAAATTCAGAAACCTCTTTATCTAAATGTCTGTAAAACTTCAAAAGTTTGCTTCCTGCAACATCGCCTTCTTGTTTTTGTGTTTTTGATTCAAGTAAAATAAATTCCTGCTTTAATTTTTCTGCTTTTTTCTTCACAGCATCTAAATCTTTTTTCTGTAGTTCGAATGATTTTTCAGAAGGAGATTTTAGAAAAGCCTTTGCATCTTTTTGGAATTTTTCAAAGGTTTCATTCGACAAAGCAGCTAAAGCATTCCGATGCTTAAATGTTGGATCTATTAAAACAATGGGGGATGAAAGTTTAGATTCGTTTAAATCCATTAGGGCCTGATTCTTTTTCTTGAAATATTTCTCTATGTCTATTACTGTTTTTTCTTTTATTTTTATTGATTCTTTTAAAAATTTCGAAAAACTTTTGTAGTGGTAAACTAAAAGTTCGAGAGCATAACCTGAGAAACCTTTTATGTAGGACTCTGCTCCGTAACAATGGTTCGCGTAACAGAATGCTTTTGCTAGGAGAATCTCGTCGCGCATTTTTTGTGATTTTACTTTTTTATTTAAATATTTTACATGGGAATAAGAAAGGTCTGTGATGTTTTCTGATTCTTCTGGTTTTTTTACTTTTATGACTGGAATTAATTCAATAAAAAAATCTTCGGAAAGTTTAATCTGGAAATAATCTCTTGAACCATGGACTACTGTTACGTTTTCTACTCCTTGCAATAATCTTTTTGTTAATATCGAAATTTCTTTATTGTATTTCTTATTGAATCTTAAAAAAACATCTGCATCATATTTCTCTTTTTTTATGACTGTTTTTTTTGCAAAGCTTCCTCCAACAAATATCTCTGCGTCAATATTTAACAAATCTATTCTTTTTTTTAGTTTTTTAATGAAGTCATTTAAAGCTGTTTCAAATTCATCTAATTTTTCTTTTGGAAGTTTTACTTTTCCTAGAACCTCATTTAGAACATCATTTATTTTTTTTGCCATGGGAATTATTTTTTAGTAGGATCTTTTATTTCTTTTAAATCTTCTAAACTTTTTTTAAGGGTTGAGGCTAAATCAATTATATATTTTCCTTCCTCTAATTTGTAAATTAAAGGTCTTTCTTTATTAAATAAATTCACTACGTCTATCTCGAATTTTCCGTCGCCAGTTGATCTAACTGACTCTAGATCTAAAATAACTGGAGCAGATTCTTCTGTAATCCCCGCTATGTCCCTTATATCTTTTTCGATTGTTACTTTTTCTTGTTCTGGAATTTGCACGGGATTTTCTTTTATTTTTTCGAGTTGTTCTTCTTTAATGTAAAAGAAAAAATGGCTTTTGCAATCAGCGCAACCTTCTAAAAGTTCCTTGCTTGCCATAGGAATGATTCGAGAACATTTAACACATTGATGAGGCATGATAAGAAGAATTCGTTGGACTTAATAAAATTATCTATTCAGCATTAGTTCTATTTTTTTTGGATTTCTTTTGATTTCTTTTACTACCGAGGCTGGGCCGATTATTGTTACTGCGCTTAGATCTCCTCCGCTCAAGGCGTTTGCAATTCCTTTTTTCATTTTTCCGAATAAACCCATCTCTCCGTTTCCTGCGATAACTGCTAATTCAATTCCGCTGAAATTTTTTACATGGCCAATCATTGCCATTGTGTCGCCTATTAATCTTGTTTCTTCTTCTGGACGAAGTTTTCCTTGGAGAATTATTATGTTGTTTGCAAAAATTATGCTTAAAATTTTTTTGATTCTCTCGTCACTTTCTAAATCTCTTATTTCAGAATAAGGTAAAAATTGGATTGAAAATCCTTTTAGTTTTCCAAAATTATTTTTCCTCTTTTTTTTAACCATTTTTATACTAAAGTTTTTAAGTTTTTAAACTTTTTTCGAAAGTTTAAAAATTGATTCGTAAAATTCTTCAAGATTTTTTCCGTATTTTGCACTAATCCCAATTGTTTCATATTCGGGAAATGCTGCTTCTATTTTTTTAATATCTGTTTTTTTCAAATCAATTTTATTTGCTACAATTAAAACAGGAATTTTTCTTGCGACCAAATTTCCTATGATTGTTATATTTACTTGATTGTAAGGATTTTCAGTCCCATCTAAAACCACAACTACGACATCCATATCATCGAGCCATTTTATACTTTCTACAACTCCTTGTGTTGCCTCCTTTGCTCTTTTTTTTGCTTCTTTCTTTTTTACTTTGAATTTTAAGAATTCTTCATAATCTATTTTTGTCGCGATTCCGGGCGTGTCAATCATTTTGAAGGTCATTTTTTTCCCTTTGTATTCTATTTCTACTTGTTCTTTAAATTGAATGTTCCGTGTTTCATGGGGGACTTTAGAAACAGAGCCGATCTCCTCTCCAGTGAAATCTTTACATATTCTGTTCGCTAAAGAAGTTTTCCCTGCATTTGGAGGGCCATAAAATCCTAATTTTACTTCTTTATTATTCTTAAACATGCTTGAAAAAATTCTACTGAAAAAGTTTTTGAAAATTTTGATTACCATTGTATTCTTTGTTATTTTAGATTATTAAACTTTTATGTGATTTATTATAATCTTCTTTTAAATCTTGGATTAAAATTGTTCTTTGGTTGTTTCTGTTTTTTCTTGAATAAGTTCATTAACTTGCTTATAGGAATTTCCATCATCCCTGTTCTTTGGCCCGCGTATTTTTTCATAGCGTAATCAATTTTTTCTGATCTCCATCCTGCTTTTTTCAATCTTTTTCTTATCTCCGAATTTGGCAAATTTTTCTTCTTTGAATTTTGTATGTATCTTGCTAAATTCAAAAGTTGATTTTGATTATCAAATAAATGTTTTTCATATTTTTTCTTATACCATTGTTGAAGTACGATATAAACTACAATAAAAATTATTATTAGAAGAATTATTACTAAAACAAAAATTTCTATTGGGAAATTTTTTGGTTCTGGCAAATTTGGTGTAGATTCGGAAAGTTCTAATCTTGATAATTCAGGAGAAATAAAAAGAGGAAGTGTTACAAAATCTACCTCTTCTGTTGTGGAGAAAGTTATTTTATTATTTCTCTCTAAATCTATGTAGATATATTTTGTTTCTTCGCTTTCAAGATAGTTTTCTTCAAAATCCAAATCCTCTAAATTTTCTAAAATTATATTTGGATTTCCTGGAGATTCTTTTAATTCGTTTACTGTGATTTCAAAAATTTTTAAAATTGATTCTTGTTCTTGGTTGTAGATTGCAGAATATTCTTTAAAGTTAAGTTTTGTTTCTACGTGTTCTTGATTCCATGCATAAACTGCATCAACATATTTTTTCTCGTCGTCAGATTCATAATCGTCCTTGGAAATTGCGGCTAAAACATCTATATCTATATTTTTTCTCTCTGGATAAAAAGGCACTGAATCTGCTTTTTTACTTACCTGAATTGAAGAGGGGATTTCTATTGCGACTAATTGTTCCATGACTTCGATAAAATCTTCTTTATCTTTTGCAGATTTTTGGTTTCTCTGAACTGACTCTAATTCGTCTTCTGCTTCTTCTAAATTTAAAATTTTATTTATCTGCGCTTTATGGAAAGTTGGATAAGAATTTATTTTTTTTGTTATATTCGATAAATAATCTTGTTTTTCTTTTAGAAAAGTTTCTATTCTTTCTTCTGGAGATTCGACTGTTATTGAGAAAATTTTGTAAGAGGATTTTTCTTCTGAATCAGTTATTGTTAATTTTAATTCGTATGTTCCTGTTTCATTGAAGGTGTGGGTTATTTTATTTGAGAAAGTTTTTTCTGTTTTTTTGTTTTCAAACTCCCATTGGTATTCTGTGATGTTTTTTCCAGAAGGAGTTTCGATTTCTGCTATGAATTTTGTAGGGTATGCTGCTGCAGTTGTTAAAGGATAAATGTTTTTTATGGTCGGAACTTTTTCTATTGTTATCTTTTCTGAGAATAATTCCTCGTCGTTAAATTCTAATTTGTAAGTTGATTCTCCGTAATCACCTGATAATGTTAGGTTTGCATTATCTAAAGAAAGTTTTTGTGATTCTGAAGTTATTTTTGCCGGGATTTCTTCTATTTCGTAAAAGTTATTTTCTGTTACAGAGCCGGATGTTTTTGAATAAATTAAATTTAAATTTTTTAAGGAGATTGATTGTGATTTTTCTGATTTTAAAATTAAAGGAATTATACATCCTTCTGAACAATCTGTTCCTGCGCCGTATTTGTCAATTAAATAATCTGAGATGAACACATTTAATGTGTCTCCTTCTGGAAGTTGGTTTTGGATTTTTAAATTGCTTGGCGAGTCGAATTTTTTTCCTTCTGCGAAAATTTGGTATGCTGAAGAAGGTGTTTGTGCGGGCGATCCCCAGAATCCGCAAGAGTCACTTGTGTCATATCCTCTTATGTGATAAGTTCCTCCTCCTGATGCAGAGTAAATGCAAACATAATGTTCTTTAGGATCAGATAAAAAATAATCTACTTCGCACGAGATTTCAGATCCGGTTGATGCTTCTGGCAATTCGCAGTTTGCGTTTTCAATTTCATCGCCGAACTCATTAAAGAGTTTCATTCTTAGGTTTCTTAAT
>Ga0233437_1001312_pt1 | contig 46320 bp, 46 predicted proteins | sample SI_122_August201_FD_182714 | JGI IMG/M metagenome (GOLD analysis project Ga0233437, IMG submission 182714) | Seawater microbial communities from Saanich Inlet, British Columbia, Canada - SI_122_August2016_200_MG | ecosystem: Environmental > Aquatic > Marine > Inlet | place: Canada: British... | reverse complement strand
TCATCTTCGAGAAACTGCCGATGGCTGAATCGCTACAGGATTATGAGGCTTTGCTGCCCTGGAACCTCAGTCCGGAGCAATTGGAAATCCCGAAGGCACTGAAGTGTGCTTGAGTTGGCGCTTACGATTCTAATCTATTCGATTCCGCATGGTCTTTTGTCTCCTGTGAGGAACTGACCGATGCGGATTGAAAAGGTTGGACCTGGGAGTCAAGTTATGTGGCCGATTCAGATCAAGTAGAAGTTGGCGAGCCAGTTGTGTGCTGATCGTATTTCTGTTCCGTCCGGATATGTTTTTTCTCTCTGAAGGTTCTTCACAATCTGCACTTTTTTTGTGCCGGGAAAATACTTGCTGAAAACCGAAAAATTCCGGCTCAGTGTATCGTCTGCCCATTTTACTTCTATCATTAGGAAGGGTGCTTCATCCCTGGTGATAAAAAAATCGATCTCTCGGTTGTTTTTTGTCTTGAGATAATAAAGCTGGGCTTCATCTCCAAAACAATCAGCCATAGAGTGGATTTCTTTTAATAGGGCGCAGGCGGTCAGGTTTTCGAGTTTTATCCCGGAATTTCCAATGACCTGTCCAGTATCGTAGAAATAATATTTGGGCGCCTTAAGAATGGATCGGGCTATATTTCTGTGGTACGGGCCGACCCTGAAGATGATGTACATGTTTTCGAGTATGGTCAGCCATCTTTTTACCGTTTTGTCCGAACACTGGAGGTCTTGCGCCAGAGAGGCGTATGAAACAGGGCTGCCGACCCTTTTGCGCAGGAGCTGGATCAGTGTTTCAATGGATGTGATTTCCCGAACATTTTCAAGAACAATCATATCCTGTTTCAGGATTATATCCAGATGTGTTCGTTTCCACCTGTTGTAAAATCTTCCGGTTCTCTCCAGATAAGGTTCGGGAAATCCGCCGGTCTCAAGCAACCGGTCCAGAACCGCCTGAAGGTTGTCAGGGTTTTGGATTTTCTTGATTTCTTTCAGGTCAAAAGGATGCAGCCGGAACTGAAAAAAGCGTCCGGCAAGGGAATCGCCCACCTTACGATATGTATCCAATTTAGCACTGCCGGTGACGATGATTCGGGGCGGAACGCCCTCCGTATCATAAATACCTTTGAGCCAGGATTTCCAGTTTTTGAGTTTGTGAAGTTCGTCGAATATAATAAGATCTTTTGATCTGTCCCACGATCTTTCCAAAAGCCCTAATCGGTGTTCCGGATTGTCAAAATTGAGACAATCAAAATTGTCGCTCAGCATTTTTGAGAGCGTTGTTTTGCCGGACTGTCGGGGGCCGGTCAACAGGACAATTTTTTTCTCTAAGTCATCCAGAATGCTTTTTGTCAGACATCGTTCCATGGAGACTTTTTGGCACTTAATTCCGGATTAGTCAAGACTTTTTCGGTGTGCATGCCGGTTTTGCTCACATTGTTTCTTGTGGATGGAACGGGAAAAACAATGGTAAGCGGCGGGTCAATTGGGTGGTTTTCAGGCGTGTCTTAAGTTGAAGACCGCCCTACAAGGTCAGCGTCGCTTCGGTCCTGATTATGATGGAAGAGGCCGAATGTTTTGACATGGGCTTTCCGGACCAGACCGTGACGGTTGAGGCGGTCATTACCGAGATAAATGATAATGCCAAGTCCATTCGCGCCGACGGGTTTTTGATGGTTGATGGACGCGTCGTTTATAAACTGACGAACGTTCCCTAGGTCCTATATATGGCTCTTTTCAGGTCCGAAAAGGAAGATATAGGAACTGAAAACACCTATTATTGGGATATAAACAGCGAATAATCAATAACTTGTTGTGGCCCGGCCCCAGGCTCACCAGGATCAAGTGATGGGTGGCGAAAGCCTAGATTTTTGAATTAAAATGTTCTAATATCAAAATGTTAGTTTGATCTTACCCCCACCCTTTAGTTGCTCGACCCAGAATGGGAATGGAGCGAATAAATCGATCGCCTCAATTCGGTAGGTCCAGCACGGAGAGGATTTTCTAATGTCGGAAGAAATGAGCAAATTCAACCAGGTGGATAAAACAGCCACGCCCGATGAGTTTATTCGGTTTCTCGATATGGCCTCCGGCCTCGATTGGGTCAAAGCAGGTAAGCAAAAATCTTTTGCCCTTCTCAAGTTGAAGCCGGGCCAGCGAATTCTTGAAGTGGGCTGCGGGACTGGTGAAGACGCTCGTACTCTTGCGGAGAAAGTTCAACCGGGTGGCGAAGTTATCGCCATCGACACTAGCCGGGAAATGATTGCTGAGGCCCGAAAGCGAGCGCTGAGAGAATCCCTGAACATTGACTTCAAGGTCGGTAACGTGACTTCGCTTGATTTTGATTCGAACAGTTTCGACAGGTGCCACATTGAGCGCACCCTTATACATAATTTCGACCCGCGAAAAGCTCTTCAAGAAATGATACGAGTTTTGCGGGTCGGGGGTCTGATTGTAGCGTTCGAGGGCGATTTGGACTCCAACATCCTCGATTCCTCTGAACCCAAGCTCACAAGGAAAATTCTCCGTTTTTGGTGTGACTCATTTCAGAGCCCGCATATTGGCCGTCAATTACCAGCCATGTATAAAATGGCTGGACTTCTCGAAATCAGTGTGCAGCCCCATACCTTTATCTTCGATTTTAGCCTTACCGAACAGGTCTTAATCTCCGGAACTATAGAACGAGCGGGCGAAGCGGGAGTTGTGACATCGGGCGAAGCCGACCGCTGGTTATCAGACCTCAAGCAAGCCAGAGATTCAGGAACATTTTTCTTTGCTGGGACCGGATTTATTGTCTCGGGGCGCAAGGCGTGACACGATAGCGGGTGAGATGTAACGTGTAACGGGTGTAACGCGGGGGGCGCTGGGTAACCGGCGTTCCTACCGTAAGAGGCGATCGCGAAAAAGCTTATAGTCGTTACTGGGAAATGATAAGTAATTCAGCGTCACGCAGGCGCACCTGTGTGGACTCTATGACATAAACTACTAAGAAAGGGCTTACCACCTGTGGAGCGTTTTCTGAAAACGAATGCAAACCATGATGTTCTCATTGTAGGCTCAGGACCGATTGGAATTACGGCCGCCAGGCGTCTGGCTGAGTGCGGATTGCGGGTCACCGTTCTGGAGGCAGGATCGGCGATTACGGAACCTCCAGGTTCTCACTATCGCAATATGGCGCGATTCCAACTGGAACCGGACAGTTACTTCGCTGCAATCGACCGGTTTCTCAGGCCCATCACCGATGACGCAAAAAAAGGCCTGCCAGGGGTCGCCGACAGCTCGTTGCTCGGAGGGCAGGGGATCCTCTGGACGAACAACTGCCCGCGCGCTATGGATTTCGAGCGTTGGGAAACCATGGCAGCTGACACGTGGGAGCGAAAGTATGCAGAGGCGGAGAGGATGCTTCAGGTCATATCCGACCCGGCCGAGCAATCAAAGACAGGTCGCAATGTGGCTGATCGCCTGCAACGCGCATTGGCAAAAGAAGGGCGTTGCATTCGCGGGCTGCCCCTGGCGGGCCGGGTGCTGGAAAGTGGCGGGCTTTATTTCAACGGACCCTGGGATATTCTGGAGGGGGCAGCGCCGGACGTCAAAGAGCGTGTTCAGATACACGATAGGGTTCGAGTATCGCGATTACACTATGTCGATCGTCGAGTTACACGTGTTGAGTTAGAGGACCCCACAAGCTATCGTGGCTGTCTGGATACTCCGATGCTCATACTCGCAGGCGGTGCGGTAGCGACGCCGCGTTTGCTGCACAGCTCGGGTATCAAACCGGAAACCTTGGGCCGGGGTTTTTCCTTTCATGCGCTGCTATTCGGCCAGATCGTTCTATCATCCGGCATGTGTCCTTCTGCGTCGGTACCTGACGTTGCTCCAAGGTTGCGGATTCCGCCGACGCCCAAGTCGCCATGGCATATCCAGATCTTGCGGGATACTTGTCCCTTACCCTCTTCTGAGACGGTTGACAATCCACACCGCCTGGTGGAATTTCAAGCGTTTCTTCCGGTGGAGTTTCGAGAGAAAAACGGTGTTGTGATTGCTGAAGACGGCAGTCTTTATTTCCAGTTTTCATTTTCGCACAACGACCGGAAACGTATGGGTGCGATGGAAGCAGACGTGCGCCGGCTAGCAGGAAATCTTGGGCCATGGCGGCGTGGATGCGGTTGGCCTGGCTGCCGCATGGCTCCGCGCATGTAGTGGGAACCTGCTCCATGGACGTGCACGGCCGTGGCGGCGTCGCAGACACACACGGGCGGGTCCATGGTTTCGATAACTTGTATCTGGCCACGGTAGGCCTGATTCCGACTCCTGTTGCCGTGAATCCAACGCTGACGGCGGCGGCTCTCGTCTTGAATACGTGTGACGCCCTTACGAACAGAGGGAAGAAAACGTGAATGGAAGCGGGACGTGGAAGCGGGACGCTCTTTTAGATTCTTACGAATTAAGTCTGAGAATCCATCTCTCAGAATGTTTAGCCGCTAATAGACCTCGTCATGGTGGCCGACATCCACTAAAATTATTTCTTTTTCTGTAACAAAGAATAGAAGCGTGATCCTATAGAATACATTTATAGAAACTGAGTACAGGCCTTTAGATTTCCCTTTTAAGGGGTGGAGCCTCAAAGATGGATGGTTTGGGTCACGCTCTAAAATTTTAAGGGTTTTTTCATATTGCGACAACAAATCAGGATGTCTCTTAGCAAATTTGGCGGCCCGCTTAATGTAGCTATTGGTATATATTAACGTGAACGTCATTGCGTAATTCTTTTGATATGGTCTTCAACGCTTTCGACAACAAAATTGCCATCCCGGTAATCGGCTTCGGTTTGATGAAGTGCAGCCTCAAGCTCACATTCCCTTAAATAGTTATATTTTTTCATGTCCATTACGACAAATTTTTCCTTGCCGCGAACGGTAATGACCAATTCATGATTTTCAGCAAGATTATTTTCAATCACTGAAACCCCTTTTGTTTTTAGCTGGTTGGCCGTGATAGTATTCATGATAGTCTCTATTGAAAATTTTAAGAAATTGTTAATAGTACTATTGTTAATACCTTAAAAAGTATTGGTCAAGTGAAAAAAAGGGGATTCATTTGAATGGGGCTGCTAAATTTTTATAGCGCCCCCATACCCATAGCCGGAAAATTTCTGTTGATATTCTTTGGGCCGCAGGCCTGTGAGGCGGACAAATACTTTTCGGAAAAACGGGATGTCCTCATAGCCCACCGCATAAGCGAGTATTCCGGGGACAGTATATATGTTTATTTGTCAACTATTTTCTGTGGTGAAAAAACGTTAATTAGGTATACTGTCCCCCGAATTCCCAGCGAGGTATATTTTTGGTAAGCGAATAGGCTTGTATGAAATGGATGTAAATAAAAAATAACCACAGTTTTGAGCGGGACGCGCAAAAAGCCGCGCGCCCCTCAAGCTGGCCGTTGGGCGCTTGTCTCAGCTTCGGCAGAGGCAGCCGCCACCAATTGACGGTCTACCGTCAGAGAGGATCCGATGATACAACCCGAACTCATTGCTGACTATCGCTGTCATATCGGCGAGAACCCCCTGTGGCATCCATTGGAGCAGCGTCTCTACTGGACCGATATCACCCGCGGCACGCTCTTCCGCTACGACCCCGCGACGGGCAAACATGAGCCGTGCCATAGCGGCGCGCCGGTCGGCGGCTTCACGGTCCAAGCCGATGGCACGCTGCTCTTGTTCATGGCACGCGGTGCGATTGCCCAATGGCGAGATGGCCACCTCAATTACATCCTCGACGAGATTCCCGATGAGCGTGAGAGCCGGTTCAACGACGTGATCGCTGATCCCGTCGGGCGCGTCTTCTGCGGGACGATGCCGACGCCGGCCCGTCCCGGCCGCCTGTATCGCCTCGACCTGGATGGCGGGCTTCAGGTGCTTCTCGAAGGCATCGGAGTCTCGAATGGAATGGGCTTCACCCTAGATCGCCAGCGCATGTACTTCACCGATTCGGCCGCCCGCTCGATCTATCTTTTTGACTACGATGACCAGACCGGCGGGCTGACGAACCAGCGTGTTTGGTTGCACACACCGGAAGGGGCTGGCGTGCCGGATGGCATGACGGTGGATGCGGAAGGCTATGTCTGGTCAGCGCGCTGGGATGGTTCAGCCCTGTACCGCTACACACCGGAGGGCGTTGAGGAGCGGCGCATTGAGTTCCCGGCCAAGAAAGTATCCAGCGTGGCATTTGGCGGTGACGAATTGAGCGACTTGTATGTCACGACAGCGCTCACCGATAGCACAAAAGCCGAGGAGGGTGCAGGTGCGGGCGCACTCTTCCGATTACGCTTGGGCATGCGCGGCTTGCCAGAGTTCTTCTCACGGGTTAGAATCTAGAGGAGGTCAGTCGGGATATTCCAATCCCAGCACGCCCCCAACAACGTGGTGCCGCCGATTTGCTTCCTCTGCGCTTCAGCAAACGGCTGAACACTGCCGTTGATCAGTGTATTCCGGGGACAGTATATATATTTATTTGCCAACTATTTTCTGTGGAGAAAAAACGTTAATTAGGTACGCTGTCCCCCGAATTCCGAATTCTCCCCATACCCATAGCCGGAAAATTTCTGTTGATATTCTTTTGGCCGCAGGCCCGTGAGGCGGACAAATACTTTGCGGAAAAACGAGATGTCCTCATAGCCCACCGCATAGGTGATCTCGTTAAAGGTGCGGTTGCCCTCCTCCAGCATGCGCTTGGCCTTTTCAACCCGGAGCTGCTGGATATAGGACAGGGGTGTCATGCCGGTGGCCTGTTTGAACCGCCGCTCCAGGGACCTGCGGCTCATGCCGAAGGTCCGGGCCAGGCCGTCGTAATTCACGGTCCCGGTGGCGTTGGTTTCAAGCCAGTCCTGGGCCTTTGCCACGGGTTCGTCGTCGTGGTTTCTGGCGCCCCGGAAACAATTATAGGGTGTCTGGACCTGCCGGTCCATGGCCAGGACCATGGTTTTGGCCGATTCCCGGGCGGCCTGCCGGCCGCAGAATTTTTCCACCAGATAAAGGGACAGGTCCATGCCCGCGCTGACCCCGGCCGAGCAGTAGAGCCTGCCGTGGTCGATGAACATGCGGTCATGCCGGAGCGCCACATCCGGATACCGTGCCTTGAAAAGGTCAGCAAATCCCCAGTGCAGGGTGGCGGACTTTCCGTCCAGCAGCCCGGTTTCAGCCAGAAGGAACGCGCCTGTGCAGATGCTGGCCACATGGGCGCCCTTATGGTAGTGATACCGGATCCAGTCCGGCAGTTCCGGGTTTTGTTCAAGGATCTTATCAATATAAGTGGCAGAGGCAATGATGATCAGGTCGGATTGGTCAATCTCTTCAATGCTGCAATGGGGCTGGATCCGGATCCGATTCACGGACCGGATGGGCGTACCGTCGGGGGAGGCGATTGTCACGTCGAAAAAGGGCGTATGTTCGGTTCCGGCAAGCCGGTTCCAAAGCCGGCCGGCCTGGTTTAGGATGTCCATGGGACCGAAAATCGTTGTTGCCATGGAGTTGTAGAGCCCCAGGATCGTGACTTTTTTCATGATAGCCTCTTTAAACCCGTTCTTGCCGATATCACCCTCTTAATTGTCGTTTATGCCACTTCCCCGTCTGAATTGCAAAGGATATGATGTAACCTAAAACATGCATTCAACTTTTCCATAATGAATATAAATATTTAAAATTACAATATGTTGTCAGATCATAACGACTTTTTTAGTGACACCGAAATGCTGTCAGTAATTCAGTATCTTTCATTCAAAAAGTTGAACCCTTCGGGAGCACCTCTTTTACCGAATCTACTTCGTTATCAAGCGTTTGCAGTATGCTATACGGCTGTACGCTTGATGCCTTGTATCTCCGGCAAAAGAGGCGCTTGCAAGTTTTAGGTGTAAAAAAATCACGGAACCCTAACTTAAGGAGGCATATCATGAACGCGGACATTATTAAGGACACCATTGCCCCGTGCGGCCTGTGCTGTGAGACCTGCTTTGCCCACATAAACGGTGAGATCAGGAATTTGAGCATCCGGCTCAAAGAAAAACTGGGCAATTTCCACATCAATGCCAAACGGTTCGAAACCCTGCTGGGCGATCCCATATTTAAAAAATACCCGGAATTCAAGGAGATGCTGGATTATTTCGCGGCCGAGCATTGCCAGGGATGCCGACAGGAACAATGTAAGCTGTACCGGAACTGCGGCGTGCGGCCCTGTCACCAGGAAATGGGGGTGGATTTCTGCTTTCAGTGCGACCGGTTCCCCTGCGACCGGACCCACTTTGACGAGGGTCTTTACAAGGGGTGGGTGGCCATCAATAAAATCATCCGGGACAAGGGGATTGAGGCTTATTGTGAAAAGGCCAGGACAAGGCCCAGGTATGGATGATGACTTGTATTCCGGGGACAGTATATATATTTATTTGTCAACTAATTTCTGTGGAGAAAAAACGTTAATAGATATACTGTACCCCGAATTGCGGAGATAAGACTGAAATGAAGAAAATTGGTATCATAGGAGGCCTCGGCCCGGAGTCAACTGTAGATTACTACAGGGAAATAATTTCCGCATTCAATACAAAACATGCGGATTTGGCATACCCTGAAATCATTGTTTACAGCGCCAACCTTAATATGTTGATGGGGTTTGTGGAAACGGAGAGTTGGCTCGAACTTTCCCAGTGGCTGCTAGGGGTAATAAATTCTCTCCACCGCGCCGGGGCCGAATTCGCTGCAATCGCTTCGAACACACCGCATATTGTTTTTGATGAAATCAAAACAAAATCACCTGTCCCGCTGCTGAGTATTGTTGAGGAAACCTGTAACAAAGCCAAAAAAATGGAATTAAAGCGTGTTGGCCTGATGGGCACAAAGCTCACCATGGAGACGGATTTTTACAAAAAACCGTTTATTTCAAAAGGGATATCCGTGGCAGTTCCTTCGGAGGAGGAGCAGCAATTGATCCACCACAAACTGTTTTCGGAAATTGAATTTGGAATCTTCAAGGAGTCAACAAAAGAGGAATTATTAGCCATCGCAAAAAGAATGGCGGATGAAGAGGGAATTGACGCTCTAATTTTGGGATGTACCGAATTGCCCCTGATATTGACAGAGGACGGGTATGATGGCATTCCATTTCTAAACACTTCGGCCATTCACTGTGATCGCATCGTATCGTATTGCGTTGAGAAATAAGGAGACGTAACATTACTTTCTGTCAGAGAGAGAGACTTTCTGTTTTTTCAAAAGATCCTTTATAAATGTATAGAAAAGGAGGACAGATGAGCCAGGATGAATATAAAAAAATGGTGGATGTCATGAAGAGCCGTCAGGGGCCGTATGCAGGTATGGATATCTCTGAATTTTATGAACTTGTACAGGAATTGTTTATCCCTGAACAGGCTCAGATAAACAATGTTTTATCCCGCAAACCGGCCAGCGCTGAAGACATTGCCGAAAAACTGGGGCAGGATGTGAACCACGTGAGAAGAACCCTTGAAAATATGGCAGACAGCGGCCTTTGCGGGGCAGTGGCCATGGAACACGAAACCCGCTATTTTGGCCTCCCTTTTATGCCGGGCATATTTGAATTCTGGTTTATTTCGGGCCGGGAAAGGGAAAAAGACAAAAAAGTCGCGAACCTGATCCATGCCTATAAAAAGGCGTACGTGGCGGCGGCGGGCGCAAGGACAACGCCATTTCCCGTTACCCGGGTTATACCCGTGAACAAAACAATCAGAGCCGGAAATACCATTCACACCTATGACCAGGTGGCAACCTATATTGAAAAATATGATCCCGTGTGCGTGGGGGCCTGCTATTGCCGCCATGCCGCAAAATTAAGAGGGGAAGATATTCACGGAATGCCTCTGGAGGTGTGCATGTGGTTCGGAAAAACCGCAGAGCATTTCATAGAAAGGATGGGCGTCAGAAAGGTATCAAAACAGGAAGCCCTTGAAATACTGGACAGAACAGAGGAAGCAGGTTTGATACACATGAGCCGCAATACCACGGATGATATAGAATTTCTCTGCAATTGCGACCGGTGGCATTGTGAGGTTGTGACCGGTATCATGAAACAGCCCAAACCCGGTATGTTTTTCAATTCCGGGTACGAACCCGTGGTTGACCCTGAATCCTGCATGTCATGCGGGACCTGTATCGAAAGATGCCCGCCCCATGCCCTGAAAATGGATGAAAATATGGAAAACCCCACATTGAACAGGGATATGTGTTTCGGGTGCGGCGTCTGCGCAACGGGATGCCCTGAAGGCGCAATCTCAATGGATGCGAAACCTGATTTTCCAACGCCGCCCAGGGATTTAAGGGAACTGGCCGCCGCATTGAAGGGTGGAAAGGTGGAAAGCCAACAAGCAGTTTCAGTCCATAAAGACGGCTGAACTGCCCGTTGGGCGGCATATTTATATGTTTCCGATAAAATTATATATTGATACTTGACAGGTTGAAACGTAAAATTTAGACTGGTATAAGACTAGTTTGTTTTAACCTGGAGGACTATTATGGAAACAGTTGGTGCATATGAAGCAAAAACCCACCTCCCGAAGTTGCTTAAACGTGTGATTAAAGGAGAGAAGATAACCATTACAAAGCACGGGGTACCAGTAGCTGTTTTGCAGCCACCATTACCTTTAAGAAAGACTGAACCCAGAAAGGTTATTGCTGAATTGAGAGAATTTCGTGAAAAACATACGCTTAAAGGGCATTCCATCCGAGATATGATTGAAGAAGGAAGGCGATAAATGGGCGCTGATTTTGTCATTGACAATTCTGTCGTTATGACGTGGTGTTTCAAGGATGAAACAAGCCAATATGCTGATCATATTTTGGATAGATTTGAGGATTCCACTGGTTTCGTTCCGGCGATTTGGCCTTTAGAAATTTGTAACGTGCTATTGGTTGCTGAGCGCAAAAAACGAATGGGTGAGGCGGGTAGCGCACGTTTCATGGCTTTACTTGCTGAACTTCCAATAATAGTTGAACAAGAGCCACCGGAAAGGATGATTAAGGAAAATTTTGCATTGGCCCGTAAACACAAACTTTCAAGCTACGATGCCTCATATTTGGATCTCGCAATGAGAAAAGGATTGCCCATAGCTACACTTGATAAAAACTTATTAGCAGCCGCCAAACGAAGTAAAGTTCCAATCTTAAGTGCCAAATGACGATATTCTACGGGCTACGCCGTCAGCTTTAACCGTCGCCACAAACGCCGTGGGCAGTTAATAATTGAGATGCGACCCCCATGTCCCAATGGCGATACTGCCTGTGAAGAATGAAGACCTGACCCCTTGTCAGCTACTTTTTCAGCTAAAGAATTCGGGTGATACAACCGATGGTCGTTATATAAAGCATTTTACCCGGGATCATATGTTGAGCCTCTTTCCATCCTGGAAAGAAAAGGATCATGTCAATGGAAATCATAACGACACATAAGAATGTTGACTTTGATGCACTGGCTTCAGTTTTTGCCGCCACCAAAATTTACAGCGGAGCATCGGCAGTTCTACCCAAAAGCTTGAATCCGAATGTGAAAGCCTTTCTGTCTCTCCACAAAGATCTTTTTCCCTTTAAAACGCCAGGCGAAATCGACATGGGCGAAGTGTCCGGACTGGTTGTGGTGGATGCACCCCGTTGGTCCCGCCTGGATGGTCTGATCAAATTGAGGGGAAAAGCGGATCTGGATATTCATGTTTGGGATCATCATAAAGCCTCCGGTGAGTTCAATGGGGCGAACACCTGTATCGAAGAAGTGGGCGCCGCCGTCACGCTTCTTGCACTTCAACTTAAGGAAGATCAAAGCCCCATTACGCCCATTCAGGCGACCCTGTTCCTGGCGGGGATCTATGAAGACACTGGAAGTATGAGCTTTTCCTCCACCACCGCAAAAGATGCAAAGGCCGTTGCTTTTCTGCTGGAGCAGGGCGGAGACCTTACCATTGTCAAAAATTTTCTTAGGCCGGCTTATGGGCCGAAGCAGAAAGATCTGCTTTATGAAATGCTTAAAACAGCCGGAAGAGAAAAATTGGATGACTATAACATCAGCATCGGCATGATGGAAATCAAAGGTCACGTTCCGGGACTTTCACTGGTTGTTGATATGTATCGGGATATCGTAAACGTTGATGTGGCAATCGGTATCTTTCTCGATAAAGCAAGAGATCGCTGTCTGGTCATCGGCCGCAGCGCCCCGGATACGGCGGATATCGGGGCCGTCATGCAGGTTATGGGTGGTGGCGGGCATCCCAACGCCGGATCAGCCCTTTTGCGATCCATTGGCCTTGAGGATGCGGCTGCATGGGTCTCTGAGTTATTGAAGGGGAATCACAGCACGTCGGCAAAAATCAGCGACTTGATGTCCTATCCCGTTTTTTCCGTATCTCCTGCAACGACCATGAAAGAGGTGGCCCTCCTCCTGCGCGAAAAGGGTTGCACCGGCTTTCCCGTTACGGAAGGAAGCGGGGTCGTGGGTATTATTTCCAGAAGAGATTTTCGAAAAATCCGAAAAGAATCCCAGATGAGCGCCCCGGTAAAGGCTTTCATGTCCACCAAAGTCCGGCAGGTGGATCTGAAGAGCGGCATCGTCAGCGCCGTCAGGCTCATGGTCCGGGAAGATATCGGCCGGCTGCCCGTCGTGGATGAGGGGAACCTCATCGGCATCATCACCCGAAGCGACACCATGAGATACTATTACAATCTCTTGCCGGATTAAATCTTGAAAACCTGATGAATATGTGTCAGGAAGACAGGCATTGGTTGGAGAAGGCTTTCAAATAAATCGGAGGGATTTTATAGATTATTTCTCATCCAATACCTCTCGAAGTGCAGCAGCCAGATGCCGCAAGTCAATGGGCTTTTGAATGTATTTGCGGGCGCCCAGCGCAATGACGTCCGTTTCGGACATTCTCTCGCTGTAGCCGGTACAGATGATCACCAACATTTGCGGTCGAATTTTCAGGACTTCTGCGGTGAGTCTGTCGCCGGTCAATCGAGGCATGGTCATGTCGGTTATGATAACATCAAATTGATCCGGGCCGGTTTTAAACCATTCCAGGGCCTCTAAAGGTTTTGTCGTACTTTGAACCTGATAACCCAACCGCTCCAAACGCTGGTGGTTCAGGTTCACCATGGATTCTTCGTCATCCACAAAGAGGATTTTTTCAGAACCCCCTTTGATTTGTCCCTCGGACTTCTTTTCTTCCTCAGACATTTTTTCCAATGCGGGAAAATAGATTTCAAAGAGTGTTCCTTCCCCGAGCTTGCTTTCAACCCGGACACCACCGTCATGGCTCTTCACAATGCCGTGTATTACCGAAAGCCCCATCCCCGTACCCTTGCCCACTTCCTTGGTGGTGTAATAGGGATCAAAGATTCGATCCATAATTTTGGGTTCAATACCTTCACCCGTATCCTTCATTCCAAGTCTGACGTAGGGACCGGGGGAAAGGACCCAATTAAAGCAGGTTTTTTCTTTCGGAAGAAAAATATTTTCAAGGGTCATTTCCAGAAGTCCCCCGTTTTCAGACATGGCATCGGCTGCGTTGGTTACTAGATTCATCACAATCTGACTGATTTGAGTGTCATCACCCATAATGCTGCATTGTTCATGCGGAAATTGCTGCTTGAACTCGATGCTGGTGGGGATGGAGGATCTCAGCATTTTCATGGATTCTTTTATGATTGGGACCATATCTAAGGGCTTACTCACCTCCCCAGCCTTACGACTGAAAGAGAGCAATTGATGGACCATATCTTTCGCCCGAATGGAAGCCTGCTGAATTTCCCCTAAAGCGCTAATTGCGGGATTCCCATGGGGAATGTCATCGGAGGCCAGTTCCGCATTTCCGAGGATAATGGCCAAAATATTGTTGAAGTCATGGGCAATGCCGCCTGCCAGTGTCCCTATGGCTTCCATTTTCTGAGACTGCTGGAGCTGGGATTCAAGTTCCGCACGTTCCTTTTCTGCATGCTTGCGGTCTTCAATTTCCTGTTTCAAAGCCTCATTCATTTTGAGTAGTTGGGACGTCCGTTCCCTAACTCTTGATTCTAACTCGCGATTTGAATCTTCAACCGCCTTTTGTGCCTCGATCATTTTGTTTCGGGTATTTTCAAGATCGTCCATTGTATGGTCGAAATCAATATAGATTTGTTCCACCTCGTCCGATGGGCTAGCTTCCAACTTTTCAGGATCACCCCTCAAACGAATGCTCAAATCACCCTTTCCCTTCCTTATTCTGCGCAGTGTGGCAAGCAAACGGTTGATTCTGTTAAATACACGGCGCTTTAAAAGGACAAAGAGCGCAACGGAGATGATCGCTGAAAGGAGAAACGGCAGAAGGCTGTTCAGAAACATTCGCATCCGCTGTTCCAGAAATGGTTGATTGTCGAGGGCCAAGACAAGGTTGCCGATTATCTGCCCAGAAAAGTCTTTTATGACCTTCATGCTCGTAAGATAGGTTTTTCCCTCAAGAGAAATTTCCCCCCCTTTTGGGTAGGGTATTTTCGGTTCCTCAAAGCTAGTCAACACCGTGTTGTTGTCCCGGTCATAATAGACAATCTCAGCTTTGCCGATATGCGCCATCTGTTTCGCCAGCTTATGATTGCCGTTGATCAACTTGATCAACACCACATAAGCGTAGACATCACCCACATCAGAAAGCAGACGTAATACCGATTTGAAACAGAGAATGTGCGCGTGATCACTTTTGAGCCCGAATGCGGGGATCTGTCGCTCAACAATCTCCGCACATATTTTTTCCACATCAACTCCTACCTTTCGATTGCTGATCAGGCTGCCATAGATAGAATGGTGTTCCAACTGGGTCCCCAGGGGGTAGGTGGTCAGGAGATCGCCATATTCATAAAAAATGAAAGCAAGGTCGATATCGTGAATCTTGGCAAGGGTTTTGAGCATGTAAGTAATGGCGGCAGTGTTGTCATAATCAATAAAACTGCAGTATTCCTGCCGCTGCTCAGTGACAATGGCGGAAATAATCCTCAGCTTGTCCATCTCATTGTTCTGGATGGAAAGAACCATGTTCAGTTTGGTGCGCAGTTCTTGGTGAGCATGTTCGGAAATAACCTTATCGTTTTTGAGCGTGGAATAGATGCCGTTCCCGATAATCGCCGCAATGAGTAGTCCAAATAAAAGGATTACACTGCGGATGATGGACTTTTTGGGAGCTTGGGTCTCCTCCAAGAAAAGACTCCTTGATGTTTTCTGTCCTGGAATATGTTATTTAATCGCTACCGCCGCGGGGTCAAAGGCCTATTTCCTTGCTGGGTTCCTTATTTTCTACCGGAAACTTCTCAGATTCCCAGCGCTCAATTCCTCCCTTGAGCACCCCTATTATATTGTATCCTTTCGTGGTAAGGAATTTTGCCGCGGTGGGTGATTGTTTCATGGCCCAATCGGTAATAATAATCTCGCGTTCTTTCGGGAGTTCCATATAGCGGTCGGACAGGTAAACCAGAGGGCAAAGGAGGGTTCCTTTGATAAAGGATGTATTCTTTTTGAAGTCTAGAGGCCGTACGTCAAGAATATAGAGATTTTTTTCTTTAAAAAGAGCCGCAAGTTTTTTCGGTACGATCTTGTTGACCCTTATCTTTTGCCATTCATCATCGATGGTCATGGGATAATTGAAATTTCGCCATTCCGGGATTCCGCCTAAAAAGGCAAAGACATTGGTGTATCCTTTTTCTACAGCAATCCTTGCTGCCTTTGTGCTGTAAGGTCACCTGCGCCCCATGCAATAAAAAATAAGCGGCGTGTTCTTGTCTTTTGGCAATTTTCCAATCGTTTTCATCTTGTGGATGGGGATATTGACCGAGCCGGGAATATGCTGAATATCATATTCTATTTCGCTCAATACATGCACGGCGAGTACCTTTTTCCCTTCGAGCATGTCTTTGACCTCCGGCGCCGAGATTTCCTTGTAGGTTTCTACCTTCCCCACAGCAAAAGGCGCTCTTGTGTGAAAAACGACGAAAACCAAAAAGAAGGCAATTAAAAAATGTAATGCTTTCATTTCCTTCCCCCTCTCTTCATTACGGCAGTTATTATTTTTCCCACAGAGACGCTGTTTCTACAATCCAGCAATAAAGAATCCGGTTTCGAATTGTCCACCTTCTCCATCTTATACATTATTCAAATGGAGGCCATTGCGTCAAGTTAATAGGCGCAACGTTTCCTTTATGGGTGAACACTACTGAAGACTTTCGAATAAAAACTGAAGAACTTGAAGTTACAAGGTTATTGGAAAGCGAACGACACCAAGAGGCCTGGGAAAATGCGTCAAAATACACCCACTTGGCATAAAAATGTCTGTAGGCCTACCAGAATTGACCAGAAAGCAGGTTTAGTATGCTGGGATTTTCACGAGATCCCCACAACCGCTCTTGTGTGCAATACCCGGATAGGCATGAAAAAAACCAAAATATTGGGATCACCCAAAATCTGAGATATGCCTTACATTTTTTGATGGGAATATTGCCTTGAATTTTAGAAGATTCCGACCTCTCCCTGACTCATTTCTTCTGCCAAAACCCAAAATATCATAAAGCTCAAAAAAGTTGTGTTATCATCAAATCAGAGGGCTTATGCGAACGCTGTGAGCGGGGATACCGAATCTCATTATGATTTTATTGCCTTTTAAGTTAGCTTGATTTTCCCTCAGATTTTGCCTTTAATCGCGCTATTAATTTTTTGGCTTTTTCGATCGCATCTCGTTCCCCGTCGTCTGGTAATTCTATCCAGGGGTTTGTAACTCTCATTGTTATTTTACCACTCAGCGGTAATTCCGGAAAAGCCCCAGGATCATACAAAGAATAATCTCGGAATGGAACGGGCTTTTCCTGATAACAGGTCCAAACCGCCTTTCTGATGACATCAGGATTGCCCTCAAACTGCAGATCTATCACTGACAGCTGTTTTCGGAAACGTTCTATGAATTCTGTCGGTATATTGTACAGGAAGGGATGTGGTGAAGTGGTATTTATTATCCGCATCTTTTCATCAACGCCGTATCGTATCAGTGCTTTCATGGCTTCCCCGGTTAAGTGACCCTCTGATTCAGGACCACCAATAACCAGGTAACGGATGTTGGGGTTGGCAACGATATTGCAAATTATTTTTTCAAATCCGATGTTTTCTGTTTGAACCGTTCCTGATAGTGCAGCGCCGCTTTCAACGCCAGCTCTCACAAGATCCTCAATTTCAGGGGGTATTTTGTCAGCATCACTACATAGAATAATCGCCACGGCGACAGGTGATGCATCGTTACCCCTTATGTATCTTCCCTCTTCGGGTGGATAATCCGGATGTGTTCTTACTTTCAGCATTTTATCCCCCAGCGTTTTTGGAAGAGTCTAGGCCAACGGTTAGGGCGTGAGTTGCAATCATAGCCCTTGTGCAGGATCATGTTACCCAAACCTTGATCCACGGCTTTCCATCCTCATCTTGGATGGATTTGGCTTTGTATTGGCTCCCAACAGGCAAGAATCGCCCATTAAGAGCAGGGCATATACAGTTTGAGGTGTTTTCTCATGGGCTAAGGGAACTTCCAAAAAACAATCTACGCATCCTGTTTGCCCTTTTGCCCGTCTTCTACGTTGTGATAACAGGCACATAGCTCACTATGCACCTGCCATCACGCCTTGATGACGAACAAAAGCTCTGCACGATATGCGTATATTATTTTCTTCCAGTTCCCTAACCTCCTGGATAGAGGTTGAATGGTTGGTGGGAATACCTACAAAGGAATGCCCGGATTTGCCAATTACAGGACCGTAGACGAATCGTCTATCGTTTTTAGAGTCATTTCATATGCCGTGATCAAAAAGTAAAATGCTGGGGATTCGGTCCAAGCCCCGGTGTTTATGTACCTGATGCCTCTGAAAACTCTATCCTCTGGGTAATGAGTGTGGCCACAGATGACCGATTCATACCCATTTTCTATGGCACAATTAACAGCGTTCATCATTACATTCTTACGCAGGACCTTGTAGAAGGACGTCCATTTCTTGGCATATTTAGCTACGTGCACCGGTTTTGCCCCCAATCTTACCCTTAAATTGTGCATCATCTTGAAGACCTTTATGAATGTCCGGTTCCTGGGCATGATCCCATCAAAATCATCGCCATGAGCGATTAATAGGCTGTCTTCTATGTGGTGGAGGCGCTTAAAATGTACTTTCCCAAACCCATTTGGGATATAACCATTGTCATGATTCCCCTTTACCCAGATAATCTTCTGACGGTAAGAAACTTGCTCAATAAGGTCCATGATCCTCTGGTGGGATGGCTTCAATTTCGCATAAGGATTGTTAATTATGTCACCATTCAGAATAAGTTCGTAATCCTTTGGAACGTTCCCAAGAAAGCGTTCAAATTCCTGACATAAAAAGTATCGAGACCCTATGTGTAAGTCGCTCACAATGACTGCGTTCATTTTATGTAACGTCCAATATTAAGAAAGACCCCCATCTAAATTGTTAGAGAGAATATTCTCAGATGTGTCTGCCATCCCCGGAGATGTGACCGGGGAAACTGAACCTAAATGATGTATCTTCAACTACAACACATAGGGTTGACAGTTTTCGGATCATTCGGTCTCGGCAGAACCGTTCGTGCATGATCCTTGCATACCACATTCCCCAAGATTTCGCAAAGCTGCCGGAAGTATTGTTTCGTTCTGGGGCGAACCCTCTATGAGTAGGATGATAGGAACTGTGGAAGCGGAATCCCCTCCTTAAGTATCAGGAATTTTCGGTTATTGTTTCTGATTTTCCCTGTAATAAGCAGCAGTTTAGAGAAAATTGATCTCAGTTACATTCTCTATGGGACTGCGTTGTAGTTATATTGCAGGTGTGCCTGAAAATAGCCGTCGACCTCTGGCGGAACCGAGGTAAATCGAACCATTTGAGCCTGCGCGCTTTTCCCCTCCGGCTCAATTATTTTCCCGTAGAAATCCTTCGCGGCCAGTTCTTCGGTAACGTTTTCCAAATTCATCTTGAGATTTGTAAGAATTTCAAACGGCTCATTCAGCTCAATCTCAGCCCCCTTTCTCGAAAGTCGAATCACGTGGCCCCGTTGTCCCTTTTTGCTTACATGTTTTCCGCCAATGATAGAAAATTGCAGCGGGATCTGCTTCATAAGCCTAACCATGACCGGTTCCTTCTTCTTCAATGCTAGATTGTATTGGCCTCCGATGCCGCCTACTTCGTAGACGATTATGGCTGTTCCAGCCCCCTTCGGCATGATCTCTTTCTTATGGTCTATTCGAAGAATTTCTCCAGCTTCCCGCTTAACGGATTCGGAAATGAGAACCTGCCCGCCGATTGTGTATGACTCAATCCGACTGGCCATGTTCACTCCACTTCCAATAGCCGTGTAGTTACTTCTTTTAGTGGAGCCGATATTGCCAACAATGACCCCTGCCTCGTTGATACCAATCCCCATCTCAAGTTCAGGGAGGCCCTGGGCATGGTTTTCCTCATTCACTTTTGCCATAGCGTTCTGCATGTCAATGGAACAGGCAATGGCTCGTTGGGACCTGTCTGGCATCTCTTGCGGGGCGCCAAAGATGATAAGCAGAGCATCGCCTATAATCTCATTTATGGTGCCGTTGTATTTCAGGACCACCTCTACCATAACTTCGAAGTATAAGTTGAGCATCTGAACCACCTTCTCTGGTTCGAGACGCTCGGCGATGGCGGTAAAGCCCCTCAGGTCCGTCATCATGATTGTAACCTTCCGCCTCTCGCCCCCTAATTCAAGAGCCGAGGGGTTCTCTATGAGGGAATTCATCACCTCAGTCGAGAGGTAGCGGCCGAACATTTTTTTGAGCATTGTCGTCAAATCAGCGAGCCGGGCTTCACGATCTCTCCAGCGAGTGATGATGTAGACAGACAGTGATAGAAACCCGAGATAAATAATAAGATATGCGGGACCCAGCAAGAGAGCCCACAAGTTTGCGATCCTCCCGTTATCGTAAAGCGGCGCCGCCATCAAAGGCGCGTATGGTAATAGGCCGTAGTGCGAGGCGAAAATCGACCCTACCACAAGGAGCAAGGCAAAGCCGAGACCCACTAAAACTACGGGTATCCTGAACAGGAGAAAGGCCACGAAGCCTTGTCCCAAAAGCACCATGGCAGCGGGAGTGGTTAGCGGGCCAGCGCAGACAGCGGAAATTGCTTCCTGGCTCCACCATAAAAACACCGTCACATAAGCAAACGTCCTATTTTCCGGTCTGCGGTTCCGAAGCTGAAGACCGACCACGAGAAGTATGCTCCAAGCGACCGTTAAACCCCAGCCAAGTGGCAGCAACTTCTTCATAAACACAGGGTCAAAGAATAAAACCTTCTCGGGATGGCTAATATAATGGTGGAATAACAGGGTCGTAAATGGTGCTAACAGCACCCAAAAACAGATGATGAGCAGGCACTTATGGACTGTACTCCACTCCAGCGGGTTGCCGATTCGGTCGATCAGCTTTTTTGAGGACGGAATTCTTTTTGGCTCTTCCATGCTCACTCCTGTTCCATGTGGACCTCTCGAGTACAGGTTGAAGTCTGGAAGGAAACGTCAAATAGTAAGAAAAGCTAAAACAGGCTGGAAGTCAAGAGAAATCGGGTTTAGGAAATATGTCAGAATGAACGATTCCGGTCTTGGAAAAGGCCAGGATTTGTTAATATTTTGACATCTATTTTTCAGAATGAATTATCTGGCGGCCAAGAGCCTGTCTACCTTGGATTTCACAAGCATCGAGATCATTTTGCCGGGACCCAGCTTGCCACGGGCCTTTCCCAATTGAATGGCCGCCTTCTCCACATTTTTGGGGACCGTCTGCTGCTCGGATTCAGGTTTTCGGGCCAAAGTAAGAGATTCACTGGGGCAAGTCGAAACGCAAAGTCCACAGCCAATGCAACGGTCCTTATTGAGCACGATGTGATCGTTTTCAATCCGCAGCGCCTCCATCTGACATCGATCGATACAGGTTTCGCAGCCAGAGCAAGTATGAGGATTGGTATCCGCTATGAAGGCTGTGGCAGCCATGCTTGCAGGTTTTTCCCGGCGCTTGAAGGCTTTAAGCACTTGACAGCAACAACCGCAGCAGCAGCAGATATTCATAAGTTCCTGGCTATTGCCGGGCTGTAGCACAAGGCCAGCTTCGTTAGCCTTTTCAAGAATATCCAAGGCTTCCTTCTGATCGATCATCCTTCCGATACCGTTCCGTTCGTAATAATCCATTCCAATCCCAAATACGAGGCAAGTTTCCTCGGGTTTATCACAACCGTGACCAGACATGGTGTGTTCTCGCCGGCAGATACACGGGGCCACCAAAATCTTCTTTTGTGCCCTAACAATTTCTTCGGCCTTCTCATAGGGAAGGACCTCGGTTTGAACGCTAATGCTACGGCCGACTGGAATAGTGCGTAATTGGGGCACTTTCCAAACTTCTTCTGATAGAGTCGGCATATACTCATTGACGTCCTTGATGAGTTCTATATCCAGATCGTTGACGTGGAATTCCCATATACCTATGACGAATTGGGCAGCCATATACTGGAAAGGTTTGTTTTCACTCTCTGGTTCCAATCTCAAGATGAGCCCTTTCGTGGCCATCTCTTCAAGGCGGTGAGTGGCTGCGACAGTATCAATCCCGGCACGACGGGCTACCACTCTGGGTTCTTCAGGGATGAGGGTCAGGTGTAGGGCAAGCTCCGCCTGCTCGGGAGTAAAAAGACGTCGAAGAATGCGCAGCTCCACTCTGCTTTCAGTTGGAGGAAAGCCGCCTGGAAGATCGTCCAAATGTCTGGCCAATTGCTGATAGATATCCCCGGTCATTTTTCCTCCTTTTGCTAAAACTCCGGTTTCTAAAACTCACTATTAGTCAACGTATAGCCAGGGTCATTTGTGAACCCTCCTACTCCACCATGCATTAATCTTGAACCCTGCCACCACCCATTTCATTCAAGACTAGCAGATGTAACCTTCACTTTGAACGTTAAGTGGATGATATTACTTCAGCACTCAAGTGCGCAAGCATTTTCTTGATTGAGCAAGAGATGAATCGGTTCCACAATTCTGGTTTGCACGATTTCAACGATGCGGTAAGTTTAGCCGAAAGTTTATCCAGAAACCTGCCATAGGAGGCCGTCAGATACCTCAGAATCGACTTTCGACCCTGGACCCATGCTATACTCGGCATTTCGTCCCAGTCTAAATTGTTCTTTGATCCATTCACGATGGGGTTCACAGGCGGAAGAAGTGGGTTTCGGAAGGCCTTCCTCCAAAGCCGGTGGCCGGGGTGGGGTAGTTTGGGTGGCCATCAGGGTCAGGATTTGTGCTGTGTTCACATTATGGCATGATCCGCATCACAAGGGGTGCAACCCCGTCTTTCACTAAAGAAAGCTTTTGAGCCAGTCCATATGAGATATCCAGATCACGTCCCTCGATAAAAGGACCTCTATCTGTGACCACCGCTTTGGCTTTTTGACCCGTGTTCGGATTTTCCAGCTCCATTTCGGTTCCAAAAGGGAGATCCCGATGGGCGACGGTATTCCCATACATGTTATAAGTGGTGCCATTTGCCATGGGGCGGTTATGGTAAGGCTCCCCGTACCAACTGGCAACCACCATCTGTTCTTTAGCGTGAGATGGAATGGGAACACGGATTTTCGTGCCCGGTTGCAGCCGCTTAGGATCTTCGATGCCGTTTGCTTCAATCAAATCATTTACGTTAACATGAAATTTTTTAACTGCCAATGCCCACAATGTATCTCCGCGTTTGATCGTATACTTTCTCCATTCCTGGGCATCTTGTTGAGACGTCTTTTCAGGTGGGAGTTCACTCGATGCCATTTTAACAACTGAATTTTCAACGGCGGGTTTTTGTGTTTGTTCGAGGATGGCTTCAAATGAATCTTTACCCGTAACAATCGCCCCTTGTTTCAGGAACCAATTGCCTGTTCTTGAAGAACGTCCAACTGCGTGGGGATTGACACGTTTAAGCTCTGCCCAGGATACTTTCATCAAATCGGTTACTTTAGAAATCGTATCGCCCTTTTCTACCATATAAGACATGCGGTCACCTCTACTGATACGTGAAAGTTATTATCGGGGATGAAACCGTCAAAATTCCGCCAACGGTGATGCTCGGAAAATCCGTACCCTCCAAGCCTGATTTCGGCTTCTACATTGACCGTTCCCTCTTTGTGTGATGTCTTGGAAATCTTTAAAAAAAGCTCCTTGCAGAAATGTAAATCAAAAATTACAATTAGTTATGTCAACGTGTGAGACCCATGAAATCCTTATGGGATGCCATTCAATTCCATAAAAGGTTTTATAATGTTGTACTTCCAAATGCTATTTTTTTATCCCTCTGACAGGGTGAAGTGGCATTTCAGGAGTATTATGCAAAAAATGCACCAGAATGTGAGGGGCGTCTATTCTGGGAAGAGAGCTGAAGCGTCGCATTGAGTTGCAGAAAACATTCGCAAAAAAACATGCGATGTGATACCCCAGACAAAAGGTCTCAATCAGAATTTGTCCGAGAAACAACTCTCATTTTTTAAATAGTATCTATGTAGGAACGGCTTTTTGGATGTGACTTTCGCTTCAACCGCATCTGGGAATCCGCTTTCACAGTGTTTAGCCGAAAGAACGAGAAAACCATGTCGAAAGTATTACTTCGTCCTGCAACCTACGAAAATCTGCGTGAAGCAGTAGACCTCGTCTTCGAGATATTCCCCCTTGATTTACGGGGAAAAACCGTTTTGATAAAGCCCAATGTACTTCGGGCGACAAATGCGGAAGAAGGGGTCGTCACACACCCTTCAGTGCTCCGTGCCGTGGTGGAAAAGGTCGAATCCATGGCGCCTGCATCGTTGGTTGTGGGGGACAATACCGGAATGATGAGCTATGGCGCGAATGAGGAGAGTTTCAAGAAAACCGGACTGATGGAAGCGGCCATGGGTTATTATGAGAACATTGGAAACGATTCGGTGAAACTGGCTTTTAATCCGGATTTCGTGCCCACGGTGAGCGTCTCACGGGCGGTTCTGGATGCGGATGTGATCATCAGCCTCCCCAAGTTCAAGACCCACGGCCTCACCGTCATCACCGGGGCCATCAAGAACAGTTATGGTTTTCTGCCCGGCGCTCAGAAGGCCAGACTGCACAAAAATGCGGGCAGCCCCGAAAGGTTTCACGAAATGCTGGTGGACATATTCAGACTTCGCGTTCCCGACCTTTTCCTGGTGGATGCCGTGGTGGGAATGGAGGGGAACGGACCGGCCTCTCCTGACCTGAGAGACATCGGCCTGATCCTGGCATCCGACAATGCCGTTGCCCTGGACGGCGTCATGGCCACCCTGATGGGATGTGATCCCGGCCTTCTTCGATTCCTTCAAAAGGCAATGGAAATGGAACTGGGGGATTACGATCCGGACATGAATGAAATCATTGGTAAATTGACACCCTTTGATGATTTCAAGCTGCCGCCCCTGGGCGGCGAAGCCATTCACCACAATGAGGCCATTCAGGACTTTCTTCACAAACGGACCCTTCTTCAACCTGACGTAGACCCTGAAAAATGTACCGCCTGTGGTACCTGCATTGAGCAGTGTCCCGTATCCGCCCTGTTTATGATAGATGAACTTCCCGAGGTGGATACAGAGATCTGTATTACCTGCTTCTGCTGTCAGGAGATGTGCCCTGAAAAGGCCATTGAGCTGACATGAGCCGTAGGACCTCGTCAGGCGAACTCAATAACTGCTTTCATTTTGTCGCGGTCTGTCCTTTTTCAGGAAGTCGGATTGCTTCTGGCTATCGTTCAGTGGCTGCCAATTTTTGTTGCCTTCATTAAGGGACCGAAAACCCTCAGAAGATGATGGAGTCCTATTAAGCGATTTGGACTGACTCTTGGCTCCCGAGCCCTGCAAACTCTCCCAGGAACCTGATCCACCCGCAGGCTTGGGCGGCGGTGGAGGTGGCGGCGGAGGTGTGGACGGGGTGTTCTCCCGGACAGTTCGTTCAACCGTCCGGCTCAGAACGTCGATCAGTTCATCGGCGTTTTTTGCCGGCACATATCTGCCGCCGCCCGCCTGCGCCACCCCCTGGAGCTGCTTCTCTTCCTTGGAACCGGGCTTGATGCCGAATCCGATCACTTCAATGGAAGTGGACATACCCCCCTCACCACCCCCGCCGCCGGTCAAGGGGGGCCGGGTCCGGGGAATTTCAGGGCCCGGCAGACTGTTGTCCCCGACAACCCGCCACCCCTGGCGGGTCTTTTCCCACAGCCAACGGATGATCAGGTTCCGTTCCACTGCCGAGCCGTCGGCTGCGACCCGGGCCTTAATGTTGAATGTGGTCTCGGTGACCATATACCCCTGCCTGCTACTCGATCTCATGTTATCAATTCTGATTCTGATGTCATTCCACAGAGAGAAGGTCTCGCCGGTTTCAGCCTTAATCCGATTAACGAGATCATGGCCGGCCCAAGACACGCCCGGCTTGAAGATGCTCAGCACCAGATTCAAATCTTTTTGCTCCATTCCCCTGACGAATCGACCGATCTCTGTTTTGATCGCTTCAACGTCCTGGTTGGCAACAGCCGGATCGGACATCAGGGAGAGGCTGGTTAGGAGGGAAATAGCTACAATCAGCCTTGTCAATGGCTTGGTTCCGTTTATCATCATATCCCCCTTTAATTCCACAACCAGTAGTAACGTGAGTCAAACCATCCCGGGTATGTCCAGGTCCCGTCCGGCTTTTGAACCGCACCCATTCTACGCAGTTGCCCCAGGGCGTTCACTCTTTGAAAGCTGGATTTGCTGACCTTGAGATCATTGAAGGTCTTCACCTGTAGAACGAAGGCAGCCCATTCCCCAAAACCCAATTTGTGGTGAAGCTCGTGGATCAGCGTGCTGGCCGCTTCACCCAGATCAGCATCGGCCCGGGTCAGGTCGGTCTTATTAAAAGCCCCCATGCTGAAGAATTGTTCGTAAAGGGTCATATTGCCCAAGCGGGAGCACGAAGCCACAGCCGAAGAGCTGAGCATGCTCTTCTTCTGATAATACAGGGGCGCTTTCCAGGCCTCATCGGCATATTTCCGGAACAGGGCGATGTTGGGATCGGCAGGGTTGGTCCTTTCAAGTTCGTCGGCTCGTTTCCGCAGGTAGACGACAACCTTTTTGAGCACCACCTTCCGATTTTTTGCGTTGGGCAGGTTGGAAAAATGCCAGTTGGGCGGGAACATCTGAACGCCCTGTTCCTGACGGTTGATATTCTGGGCCGCCTGAATGGGGTTTCCCCGACAGCTTTCACCGCCGTCGCTCAATACGATCAGTTTCCCCTTGAAACCGGTGCCGTTAAGTTGAAGATATTCTCCGGCCTTTTTGATGGCATATGCCAAAGGCGTGCTTCCGCTGGCCCCGAAATTGAGCCCCCCGATAATCTTCTGAGGGTCCTGGGTCAGACCAACCCGCCGTTCGCACTTACCGCACCCGCCAAAGTTGAACAGGCAGATTTCAATACCCTGGTCTTTCAATGTACCGGAACTTGACAAAGCCTGAACGCCGGCCCGGACCGCTTTCTTGGCCGCCACAAGTTTTTCGCCCTTCATGCTGCCCGACGAATCCACCACAAACGCGATGGACAGGTTGAGAGCCTGCGCTGTCCCCGCCCACCCCAAAATCAGAAGTATAGCCACTGCAACAATTCCTGATCGTTTCACAACACTCTCCCGGTATTATGATGGTTGTTATTGCCAACGGAAATTTTCGCATAAATGCGGATGAAAGCAAAATTGTTTTTATGTTCAGGTTATGCTATTCTCTAATGCTTGTCAAAGAAAATCTTATTGATATATTTAAGGTTTTTATGAAAAAGAGTTTCGCCATGACCAAAGGTGTAGCGCCTCTTCACGCCATTTATATTCACGGGTTGACCCTTTTTTTTCTACTTTTGGTTATTCCCGTGGCGGATCGAGTCCGGGCGGATGATGAAAAAGATGGATTTGCAGCACTGCGGGAGAAAATGGTTTCCCGGCAGATCGAAGCGCGAGGGGTTACCGATCCGGACGTGCTCAAAGCCATGAAAATTGTGCCCAGGCATCTTTTTGTTCCCACAAAATATCAAAAAAATGCTTACGGGGACTATCCGCTGCCCATTGGTAAAGGTCAGACCATCTCTCAACCCTATATTGTGGCCTTCATGACAGCCGAACTGCACGTAAAACCAAATGATCGGATACTTGAAATCGGTACGGGATCGGGATATCAGGCGGCTGTTTTGGCGGAACTGGGGTGCGAAGTCTATTCCATTGAAATCATAGGGTCTCTTGGAAAAAGAGCAAAAGAAACGCTGGGGCGGTTGGGTTACGGGAACGTTCACATCAAGATCGGTGACGGTCACAAGGGTTGGCCTGAAAAAGCGCCTTTTGACGCCATCATAGTGACATGTGCCCCTGAAAAAATCCCGCAATCCCTGGTTCAACAGTTGAAGGAAGGGGGGCGCATGATCATTCCGGTCGGTGAATCCGGGGGAATCCAGCACCTGGTATTGGCTGTGAAAAAAGGAGGTTGCCTTGCTTCCCGCAGGGTCCTGCCGGTTCGTTTCGTTCCCATGGTCGAGAGCCCCCCCTAGGAAGACTCATTTCACCGGTCTGGCCTCCCCTAAAACCGACCCCTGTTTCTTACCCATAATCGGTTTTTTGATTGACATTAGTGATTTTTTTGAGATAGTAATATACACCGTTTGATATAGTGAAAGGGAAGGATATGCCTGATCATAAAAAACAAACACCTGACCAACAAAGCATCCTGGTCATTGACGATGAGGAAACCATCCGCCTGTTGCTCCGGACCATCCTGGAGCGCGAGGGATACCGGGTACTGGAAGCCCCCGACGGAAACGAAGGGCTCAAACAATTCACCAAAACCCCCACCGACCTGGTCATCACAGACCTCATCATGCCGGGGAAAGAGGGCATCGAAACCATCCGTGAACTTCGCCAGAAGTTCCCGGGTGTCAAAATCATCGCCGTTTCCGGCGGTGGCCGAATCGGCCCTAGTTCCTATCTCAAAATGGCCAAAGGGGTCGGGGCTTTGCGCACCTTGAGCAAACCCTTTGATAAAACAGTTTTATTGGAGGTGGTTAAGGAGGTCATTGAAATGGATATTTGAATTCGGTGTTTTCCTTCATTTCTTTTCAGTCCGTCCCCATCCAACTCTAAGGGAACTTCCAAAAAATAATCTACGCATCCTGTTTGCCCTTTTGCCCGTCTTCTACGTTGTGATAACAGGCACATAGCCCACTATGCACCTGTCATCACGCCTTGAAGACGAACAAAAGTTCTGCACGATATGCGTATATTATTTTCTTCCAGTTCCCTAACCACTTCCAGATTATCATTAATCCTCCAATTTCACCTGCCTGGATTGATTTTGCTATGACGGCAGCATGATCCGCGCATCGCCCACCACGCAGGTTTGTGCCGAGCAGAAAACCGGATTCAGATCAATGGACGAGATCTTTTCGTCAAACGCCATAATCAGATCGGAAAATGCCACGAGCATACGCGTCAGCGCGTCCCGGTCGATGGGTTCCGCCCCCCTGTAACCGTCCAAAAGACGATATGCTTTAAGGCCTTTGAGCATGGATACCGCATCTTCGGGCGTAATGGGGGCCATCCTCAGGGAGGCATCCTGGTATATTTCCACTCCGGTGCCACCCATCCCCATGAGGATCACCGGACCAAACTGAAAATCGATCTTGGCACCGATAATCAATTCGATCCCTTTGATGGATTTCTCAACCAGAACCCCTTTAGCTCCGTCAAATGAACTGAACCGATGAAACGCTTCCGCCAGGGCTATTTTGTTGTCTATGCCCAGAGCAACGCCTTTTACCTCTGTTTTGTGAACCACCTTGGGGGACACCACCTTGGCCACCACAGGATATTCGTTTTCTTCCGCAAACTGAAGGGCTTCTTCAAGGTTCTGGGCCCATATAAACTGAGGAACACTTATCCCCGCGAGGGATAATATCCGCTTGGCATCAGGTTCCAGGACCCAACCCCAGGATTTGGATTTTGACAGTATCTCAAGGATCTCCGTGTTCAGCATGATTGCCTCCTCATGGCCCCGGCCATCAGAACCGCACCCTCGATGGCCGGAGACACCGGGATGTGGTTCAATTCAAATCCTTCGATCAGCATACGGTATCTTTCCAGGTTCGGAACATAAGCCACCATGGGCTTGCCTTCTCTGTGGCAGACTTCACTCAATCTGGCACCTAGATCTGATGTGGTACCGGGCGAATAGGGCAACACCAGTAGCACCAGACAATCCACCTCAGGGCTCTTGCTGAGACAATCGGCCGCCGCAACAAAATCATCATCAACAGCGCTTCCGGTAAGGTCTATGGGATTACCCGTTGCCGCAATGGGTTGAACGCTGGGAGAAAGCCTGCTTTTGAGTTCTGATTGCAATTCCTGGCTCAGCAACGGAACCTTCAACCCGTGGGAAGCACAAAAATCAACGGTCAGTGCACCATGGCCTCCACTGCCGGTGATGATACCGATATTTCCATCGATGGTGTCCTGGTAACAACTGAGCGCTTCGCAGAAGGAAACCAGTTCAAACTGGGTACGCGCCTCAATGATTCCGAATTGCGCCATCACCTGCGAAAACACCTTGTAATCGCCGGCAAGGGAAGCCGTATGGCTCGAAACGGCACGTCCCCCTTCAGGACTTTTGCCGGATTTCAACACCACAATGGGTTTTTGGCAATGACAGGCGGCATCCATAAATGCCCGACCCCCATTTTTCTTGAAACCCTCCAGATAAAAGGCAATGGCATCCGTATTGGGATCCTCACTCAGATATTCAAGCAGGGCCACCTCATCCACCAAAGCCTTGTTGCCGATGCTGACCCCCAGCGACAGCCCCACCCCTCCGCCTGCAAAATTAACCATCTGGTCCACCAGGACCCCGCCGCTCTGGCTGATCAGCGCCACATTGCCGAACTCCGGTCGCACAGTCCGTTCGGGCGGCAGAAAAAAAGTATCCACACGTCCCGGAGAAAAAATACCCAGGCAGTTCGGTCCCACAAAGGGAAAATCCGCTTCCAGGGCCAATTTTACGAGGCGTTCCTCCAGTTCCATCTGCCCCACTTCCGCGAATCCCCCTGAAATGATCACGGCGCCACCCATACCGGCTGAAATACACTGGGCCATGGTGTCGGGCACCAGGTCCGCTCGAACGGCAATGATGGCCAGATCCACTTTCTCCGGGATATCCCCCGGTCGTTCATACAGTCGCTCCCCTTGAATCTTTCCGCCCCTGGGATTAACGGCAAAGACTTTTACGGGGTACCGCAGACGGTTTTTCCGGTACACAATATTGGCAGGATGTCGATTGTTATGGAGAGACACCCCGATCACCGCGATGCTCTCCGGTTTTAACAGCCGTTTATAATTCATGGATACCTCCCTGACAGGGTTATGTCTTGACCCTAAACAACAGATCAAATCGAAACGAAATTAATTTCATACTAACACACGTTTCTTCCGCCGAATCAAATAGGATCTGGAGATGATCAACAGAAGCGGACATCCCACAATAAGGAAATCCTCCCAACCATAAGGCGAAAAATCAGGCATAAAATAATAGGTGACACCTCCGAGAAGCAGGCTCGTTCGAAGCGCCCGACCATATCCCATGAATGTGAAAATTCTTAAAAGGGTCAAAACGCAGAAAGACCAGAAGAAAAAAAGGAGGACGTTGCCGAGCCATGCATATGGGGGGGGAATCAAATCGGACAATGCTCGTACAACTGCCTCATAAGGACTGGTGTTTTGGGAAATTCGAATTTTTACCACCTGGCCAATGGTAATCTTTTCATCAATATGGGTCCCTGCCGGAATCAGAAAATCCAGGGTCAGGGCGGTTCCCTTTTTATGGAGGGTGTCGTTGGCGGATCTAAAGGGTATTTGAAGAATCCGCTGCACAAAGAAAAATGCCCCGATACACAAAGAGGCCGCCACCGTCAGAATGATCAGTCGAAAAACAACTCTTTTCATTGTTTTTCCTTACCGCTTGAAGCTATTTATTTCCTTATGAAAAATCCTAGGTGATTCGGTCTTGTGTGTCAAGCAAAGTCAATCTCATGATTTGGGAATCATCGACTTTCCTTTCCCCTCATCCCAAAAATTTTCTTGGCTTTTGGGTTGTCTTTAGAAATGGGGACAGGGATGACAGACATTGAAACGGAAAATATGGATGACCGCTGTGTCTATGCTACAGGGTTCTATAGGGTCGAACCCGTCCCGACCAGTATAGAGGCCATAGGATTCATAATGAAAGGTCCCACTATGTCAGCCCAAAACTGATTCGATACACCCAATTAATAAAAAACAAGGCGCCGATAATCCACCAGCTATAAACCGATTTACAAAGCGGGTAGAGCCCGGATTTCATTTTGATCCCCAACAGAAGCGCGGTAGAATGCCAGGTAAAAAAAATGACCATCAAACCATAAATCCCCAATGAAAGGGGGTAATTTCCCACCGCAAGATACCACTCACCTGCTGAAAGGGCCCAGAAAGAACGGGTAAATCCACAAAATGGGCATGGGAAACCGGTCACATACAGGAAGGTGCAGTTCATGAAAGGAAGGTAATGGTAGGAAACCAAAGTTGGCAAAAACAATCCCAAACCGGTCAACAAGGCCATGGGCAGATGCGCCACCACCACATCCCAGTAGGAATCGGGTCGGGTCCATTCCGGAAGCAGGGATTTTTCTGTTATTGGGCTGAAACGCCCGGCCCTGATATCCATTTCAGCCTATCAGGAATCCAGAGGTTCCACTGCGTTACCGTCAAAAATCTCCCGGTATGCCACCATCAGGATACAAATCTGAATAGGCAGGGTAAAAACGACACCGATACCGCAGGCGACTGCGCCGATGCTGCCAATAAGGTTGGATACAATGGAAAAGCCCAGGAAAGGCCAGAAGTTTCGCTTCACCATGTTGAAGCTCTCCACAGAAGCCGGCCAGAACTCCATTTTTCTATCTACAATCAAAAAAAGACCGAACATCAGCAGCGCATGGGCCACGAAAACAACGAAAAGCGATGCTATTTGACCGATGCAGGGAACAAGGCCCAGAATAAGGCTTACCACAAAGATGGCAACCCCCCAAACCATGAAAAAAAGGAAACTGTTCAGAAAAAAATCAAACCCCTTCAGAAGGGTTCCAACCTCGGGTTTCGGTTCCTTCCGGTCATGCAATTGAAAGACAATGAGAAGAACACCTGCGGCCATGGGCCCGGCAAGGACCCCCACCGTAATGGCGCTGACAATTACGGCAATCAGTGAGGCCAGCACAAGGACACCGAAATTTTCCTTGTACAGGTTGAACCCCTTCTCAATCCACTCACCAAACTTGACGTCAACCTTATCCATTTGTATCCCCCCTTCAAAAACAGATCAATTAGGACAGTGAATGCTCGTTCAAAAGGGCACTTCACGGATTTTAGTCAGAAAAAACAAGGAGTTTTACCCCAGGGTGTAAAACTGTTTTTGTGGTAATCTTGTTTAACCCACACAACTGATCAATGGTCATATGGTGCTTCTGCGCGATACGAAACAGGCTGTCACCCTTCGCGACGACATAGTCTTTCTGTTTGCCTTTCTTCCGGGTCGCCATCGCCTTGGTCCGGCTACCGGCTTTCTTCTTTGAAACCGGCGCAAGCCGTGCGGTAATCGCCCGCTCCCAGGATTCCATGGATTGCTGGAGTTTTTGGAACTCCGCTTCCAGAAGCCCCACCCTTTTCGAAGATTTTTCAATGTTTGCAAGCCTGTCCTCGATCTTCTCAAGCCTTGATTTGATGGAACTGACGTCTTTGGATACTTTTTCATCTGAACATCCAGAAAAACCACCAACAAAAATAACAACCAACAGGATACTGTAAAACATGCCAAGGCATTTCTTCATATAGGGTTCCTTTCCTTGCGGATTTATTTTTATGAAAGATTAACCATTTTCCAAGCTTCAGGTCAATCCATTTTTTTCAATACGGCAAGGCGTCAATGCATCGCAGGGCAAGATGCATCCTACCCTCACTTGAATTTAGTGATAAGGGATGTTAAAAGGGCGAGAACGTAAAAAAAGGGAGCACACCATGCGGAATACTTTTACATTATTGACATTGACGCCCGCAGCATTCGAAAACATCCAATACCGCCACCGAAGCAACCTACGGGTGATATGGATCATTTTGCTCATCTTCCTGTTATCATCAACCTTCTTCAATGCTCATTGCAGCGCGGAGCAGAGCGTTCCCCTTCCCCCGCAGTCCATTGTTTCAAAACAACTGCAGGGGGTATTGGATCAAATAGTGGCCCGAAACCTCAAAAAACAACCCGGTCTCGCATCCAACCAGGTACACCTGGCGCTCATTGATCTGGCAAATCCTGATAAACCCCGCCTGGCGCAATACAATGGCCGTAAACCCGTTTATCCCTCAAGCGTCATCAAAATGATATATATGGGCTATGTCTATCACCTGGCGAAAGAAGGAACACTCAAAATCACGCCCCGGGTTCACAGGAAACTCTATCAGATGATACACCCTTCCAGCAACATCGCCACAGCCTGGATTGTTGATTTATGGAGCGGAACGTCAGGGGGAAACCTCAGATCGCCCGAAGCCTATAAAGAATTTGCCTTCAAGCGGAATGCGTGCAATCGTTGGTTGCGATCCCTGGGAATTGAGCATATCAACGCCTGCCAGAAGACATGGGGTTCCCCCATACCGCCGGGTGAAAAGCAGTTTTTGAGAAACGGAAAACCTTCGGGTCCCTGGGTCAATCGGAATTCCATGACAGCGGTGGCCGCCGCCAGGTTTCTGCAGATCCTGGCTGCTGACGCCCTGGTAGATCCCGGCAGCTGTAACGCCATGTGTGAACTGATGGTTCGAGACGTCAGAAATCAGTCCTATCAACGAATGAGGGTCGCGGGTGGGGCGCCGAAAGGGGCCGAGGTCTTTTCTAAAACCGGTACCACCTCCGACACGTTTCACGACGCCGGCATCGTGGTACTGCCAAATGGCCGGAAATTCATTTTGACGATTTTCATTTCAGGGAGACACAGGGGCGCATTTATTCGGAATGTATCCCGGGATGTGTCCAACTATCTCATGGGACAGTAGATATAAGGTACTGCTAAAGGGTAAAATTGTCCTCGTTGAAAACCGACAGGCAGGCATCCACCACCCTTTCATCATAGAGTCTTCCGCGGCCGGCCATGATTTCCTCCAGGGCTTTTTCAGTACCCAGCGCCGGACGATAGGGTCTGTGGGAGGACATGCTCTCCACCACGTCCGCAACCGCCACGATCCTGGCCTCCAGCAGAATTTCATCGCCTTTAAGCCCTTTTGGATAGCCTGAACCATCCAGGCGTTCGTGATGCTGAAGTTCAATCTCAGCCACGGGCCATGGAAAATCAATGGTATTTAATATCTCATAGCCCACCTGGGGATGCGACTTCACCAGTTCAAATTCGTTTTCCCTGATTTTACCCGGCTTATTCAGGATTTCCGAAGGCACATAGATCTTCCCCAGATCATGTATTGAACCCGCCATACGGACACCATCCACCTGATCCTGGGGAAGGCCCATTTTCTGCGCAATAGCCCTCGACAAATCGGAAACCCGACGCTGGTGCCCCGCCGTATAAGGGTCCCTGGCTTCCGCCGTTGCGGCCAGGGCCAGAATGGTTGCCTCCAGAGATGAACGGAGTTGGGTCAGGGTGTTTTTCAACGCTTCTTCGTTGTTCCTCAACTGTCGCGTTCTCTCCTGAACTCTTTTTTCCAAGTCCTGGTTCAGCTCAAGCAGTTCCCGGTTCTGTTCCTCCGTCAGCTGTGTCAACTCTCGGTGCTCATTGACAAGGCGGTATTGACCGACGGCGTCCTTCACAATCTGTCTCAGCTCTTGAATTTCCCATGGTTTGCAGACAAAGCGAAAAACGCTGCCTTCATTAATGGCCTTGATAACCGTATCCGTCTTCGCATACCCGGTCAATAGAATACGCACGGTATCCGGCCATCTCTCACGCACTTCCCCAAGAAATACAGTGCCGTCCATTTCCGGCATCATCTGATCCGACACCACCACACAAAACGGATGCTGCTCCATGGCCACCATCGCTTTTGAAGGCGTATCGAATGTAAAGACCTCATAGGGTTCATTCTCAAAAACCCGGCTCAAGGTCCGCAGAACGATTTCGTCGTTATCTACAAAAGCAATCCGCTCAGCCACATTTTCCTCTCTGACACCCGCTTTCCTAACGCATTTCCATACCATAGGGATCGGGTTTCAAGATTCCAATCGGAACTCTTTGAATACTGTCCTTACAAAAACATACTAAGATTTTCTATAAAAGAAAAATCAAGATCGTTTTTCATGATAACATTGAAAGGGTTGTTTAGAGAAATAAATAAATGAAGAACAACAAAATTCTTTCAGGAATGAAAATTGAGCGGGGGTTCAACCACCAAAATCCGGATGAATAAATTCCAGAACGTCTCCAGCCTCAGGCGAGATCGTGTCATAATCCTGGGAATAAACGAACCGCCCGTTCCGCTCCACCATCATGGCAGACTCCATTTCGTCATATTCCAGAATCAATTCAGTAATGGAGGATCCTTTTATCACCTTTTCCTTAAAACCATTAAGGGTCACTTCGATCATTTCGGCGTCTTTATTCATGAGACCTTTCCTCCTTATCATAAATCGGCGCCGCACACACGGCATCGGGAATTCTTTCCCATTTCAATCATTTTAAAATTCATGGTAGCACCATCCACATATAACATTCGGCCCGTGAGCAAACCGTGAGGGACTCCCACCAGAAAGTTAATGGCCGCCAAGGCTTGAAGAGCCCCAATGATTCCCGGCAAGGGCCCTAAAACTCCCGGTGGCCCCTTATCGGGGGTCCCATCGGGGAAAAGACACTCAAAACAAGGGGTCTTACCGGGTATGAATGTAGTGGTCATACCCGTCAGCCCATCCACACCGCCAAAAAAAAAGGGGATCCCCTTCTTCAAGGACACACGATTCAAGATCTTTCGTGTCTCTAAATTATCGGTTCCATCCACAATCAGATGGGCATCTCCAACCAACATTTCCCCGTTATCGACGCTAAGCGCCTCATGGAGTGCCTCAACCCTGCAATGGGGATTCAGGCTTTGAAGTTTTCTTTTCGCAGATTCGGCCTTGGATTCACCAACATCACCTGTAAAATGCAGCAATTGCCGGTTCAGGTTTCCCAATTCCACCCGGTCTTTATCCACCGCCCGCAGCTGCCCTAGCCCTGCCGCCACAAGATAATATGCTGAAATGGACCCCAAACCTCCCAGGCCCGCCAGAAAAATGCGGGATCTTTGAAGCGTCTTCTGGCCTTCCTCACCGATCTGGGGCAGGATCACCTGCCGCTGGTACCGAAGGGCTTCTTCCGGAGATAATGGGGTTGACATTTTTTGGACCTGTGCTTTTGAGTTGTCAGGGTGCAGAAAAACCAGTTTAAGATCGCATCCTGCCCCTGATAACTGCCCTCTGCACCCTTTTTCCTTCTATTTTTCTTTTTCTTCCTTTGCCTGGATGGCCTTGAAGACCCGTTCGGGCGTCAGGGGCAATTCCTGAACCCGTACGCCGGTAGCATCGTAGAGTGCATTCAGAATGGCGGGAATGGTGGGCATGATGGCCCCTTCCCCCACCTCCTTGGCCCCGAAAGGACCGTTGGGCTCATTGCTTTCCACTATGATGGCATCCACATTGGGCATATCCAGGGCCGTGGCAATCTTATACTCACCCAGGTTCGCATTCAGGATTTTACCTTTATCATCGAATTTCACTTCCTCATACATGGCCTCACCCACGCCCATGGAGAGGGAACCCTGCATCTGGGCTTCCACGGAGGTACGGTTGATGGCGAAGCCACAGTCATGGGCATCGGTCATTCGATCGATGGTGATCTTTCCCGTGCCTTTGTCCACCGTAATCTCCACCACCTGTGCCGACGGACCATAGGCCGGAGACGTGCCCACGGCAGCGCCTTTGAACTTACCGCCCAGGTCGCCCGGCTTGTAACTGCCGGTGCCCACCATGGACCCTCTGGCCAGAAAGGCCATCCGGGCGGCCTCTTTAAAAGTAAGCGGTTCATCCTGTCCAGGGTTGTCGAAAAATCCCCGATGTTCTTTGGCATAGATGGTCCGAATACCGCTGAAATCAGGGGTTTCTCCCTTGAATACGACGAATCCGTTCTTGATGTCCATCTGGTCCACCGGTACTTTCAGTTTTTCGCCCAGAACACCCAGGACCTGGCCTTTCAGGTCTTCCGCGGCATTCTTGGTGGCATGCCCCGTCATGAGGGTCTGGCGACTGGAATAGGCGCCCAGATCAACACTGTAGTCCGTGTCGCCGGAAGAGACTTTGATGCAATCCAACGGCACACCCAGGGCCTCGGCGGCAATCATGCCCATGGCCGTATCGGAACCCTGTCCGATTTCCGCACTTCCGGTGAGGACATGGGCTGTTCCCCCGTCCTCATTCAGCTTGATGACCACCGTGGAATGAGCCGTTTCCGACCGGTAAATGGGGTACCCGGCACCTGACACGAAAAACCCCGTGGCAATACCAATCCCTTTACCCTCGGGCATTTTCCCCTTTTTTTCACTCCAGCTAGACCCTTTCTCCACCGCCTTAATACATTCCTTCATACCGAAACTGCTGGTATTGAAGTCGTTGCAAGTGATATCCCCCGCTTCCATGGAATTTTTCATTCTGATCTCAACGGGATCCATCCCCAATTCTTCGGCGATAAAATCAATCTGTTGTTCCCAGGCAGCCCGAGACGCAACCCCGCCATGGCCCCGCTGAGCCCCGCAGGCAGGTCGATTGGTGTACAACCGGTAGCCGTCATACTTCATATTGGGCAGCCGGTAAGGGGCGCCCAGGAGGGAGCCCGCATAATAAACGGTGGCAATGCCGAAACTGGCGTACGCCCCCCCTTCCAAATAACATTCGTTGGTGAGGGCCATGAGGGTGCCGTCTTTTTTGACGCCGGTGGTCAGGGTATGCTTGAACTGATGTCTGGCCCTGGAAAACAGGAAGACCTGTTCCCGCGTAAAATTCATTTTTACCGGTTTACCGGTCTTCATGGAAAGCAGACAGGAGGCCAGCTCAATGGAATTGGTCGCGGCCTTGGGTCCGAAACCGCCGCCCACATAGGGCTTCTTTACCCGAACCTTGCCCACCGGAAGGCCCAGTACCATGGCGATGACGCGCATGACATAATGGGGTGACTGGGTGGATGAATGCAGTGTCAAATAACCATTTCGGTCAAAATCCGCCACAACGCCGTTCGGCTCCAGGAACGCGCCGTCCTGTCTTTTATTCAGGAACGTGTCGGTCCGAATCAGGTCGCACTGAGCAAAGGCTTCTTCCACATTTCCAAATTCCTGGTGGACTTCAGCACATATGTTTCCGGGATATTTTTCATGGATTTGCGGCGCCCCTTCAGCCATGGCTTCTTCCATGGTAAACACCGCCGGCAGTTCCTCATACTCCACATCGATCAGGGACACCGCTTCCAGAGCGGTTTCCAGATCCACCGCGGCAACAGCGGCAATTTCATCACCGATATAGCGTACCCGGTCCTTTACGAAAAGCGTTTCATCGTACCTGGCGGGACTGACGCCGTACTGCACCATGCCCGCATCTTCAGCGGTCACCACTGATTTCACCCCGGCCAGTTTCAGGGCTTTGGAAGTATCGACATTGAGGATTCTGGCATGGGCCAGGGGGCTCTGCAACACCGCACCGTACAGCATCCCCGGCAGCTTGATGTCATCCACATACATGGCACGCCCGGTGGCCTTGGCAGGTGCATCCAACCGGGGCGCTCGTCCATTGACTACGTGATATTCGGTCATTTTTCATCTCCCTATGGGAATATTGGGACAGCGATAAATTAAACAGCAGACGTATTCACCACCGAACCAACCGATTGGCAAGGTTACCGGGGATCCATTTCGCTTGCATCTTTGATGGACTCCACAATCTTCTGATATCCGGTACATCTGCAAAGATTGCCGGATATGGCGGTGCGGATCTCCAGTTCATCCGGTTTGGGGTTTTTGTCCAGAAGCGTTTTTGCGCTGAGCAGCATGCCGGACGTACAAAACCCGCACTGAATAGCGCCGTTTTCAATAAACTTTTCCTGCAGGGGGTGCAAGCCCTCGTCCGTTTCCAGACCCTCCACAGTGGTAATCTCCTTGCCGGAGGCCTGAACAGCCAGTACCAGGCAGGAATTCACTGCTTTGCCATTCATAATGACGGTACATGTCCCGCAGTCTCCCAGTTCACATCCCTTTTTGGTGCCCGTCAATAGAAGTTCTTCCCTGAGAAGGTCCGCCAGGGTCATGTTGGGCGCCGCGGCCAACTCATATTCCTTGCCGTTTATGGTAAGGCAGATCATCTTTTTCATGGTAATTCTCCCTAACTCGAAATTAGAAACCGGAAATTAGAAATTCGGTAATACACTTGCGTGCTTCAGGTCTTTCCCAATTTCAATTTTCAAATTTCACTATAAGCCTGGGCCAGAGCCCTTCGGGTCAATTCCTTGACCATGGCACGTTTGTAATCGGCAGACGCCCGGAAATCATCAATGGGTCGGCTGTCCATGGCCGCGGCTTCCCCCGCCGCCAGGAAAAGGGCTTCGGACGGTTTTTTTCCCAAAAGGGTTTTTTCAGCAGATGGAGACATCAGCGGGGTGGGTCCCACCGAACCCATTACAACCCGTGCAGCCTTTATGGGACCATCAGCCCCTTCCGTGGTGATCAAAACGGCCACGTTGACCAGTGAAATCTCCAGAGCTTCTCGAACACCCAGCTTTAAATAAGCGCTTCCGGAATGGGCTTCCGGCTTTTCCAGAAGTATGGATTCAAGAATTTCATCAGCGGCCATCACCGTTTGGCCAGGGCCCTCAATGAAATCTGCCAATGCAACCGTGCGTTCCTCTTTGCTGCTTCTGAGAACGACCTCTGCGCCGTAAGCCATCAAAGGCGGGGGGAAATCTGCGGCAGGTCTCGCACTCACCAGGTTTCCGCCCACAGTTGCCAGATTCCGGATAAGGGGGGATCCCAGTTTGCTTGCCCCTTCCCGTAAAGCCGGAAAGTCTTTCTTGACCGCATCGGATTCAGCAATTTCCACGGCCTTGGCGCAGGCGCCGATCCGCAGTGTTCCATTGGAAGAATCCAGTTCTGCCAGGGATTCGATCCGATCAAGTGATACCACATGTTCCGGCGCCAGCACTTTCTTTTTCATGTTGACGAATAAATCCGTACCGCCGGCAAGGGTTTTCGCCTTTTCGCCCAGCTCTCCAAGCATCCGGCAGGCCTCTTCGACCGTTGTGGGCTCATGGAATTCAAATTTTGGTAAAAGCATTTTCCCCTCCTGATTTTTTACGAGTTGCGAGTTGTATGGGAACGAGAAATAGCATTTCAAGTCTCAAGTTTCAAGTTTTCAAGTTTCAAATCTTCACCCCTCCCATCGCCTGAACAGCTCGTGTTCAATACCCATGTAATCAAAAACCTTACCGATGGTTTGATCAATAATATCCTGAATGGTTTTCGGTTGATGATAGAAAGACGGAACCGGGGGCAGTATATGGGCCCCCATGTCCGCCGCCATGGTCATCAGCCTGAGATGTCCTTTGTGAAGGGGGGTTTCCCTGACCACCAGAACCAGCTTCCGACCCTCTTTCAGATTGACATCCGCGGCCCGCACCAGAAGGTTGTTGGTATATGAATTGGCAATTCCCGAAAGGGTCTTAATGGTGCAGGGCGCCACCACCATGCCGCAGGTCAGAAAGGATCCGCTGGCCAGCGCAGCACCCACATCCCGGTCTTCATAGACATGGTCGGCCATGGCCTCCACATCACCCGCCTTGAAATCCGTTTCAATCTCAATGTTCCGCCTGCCTGAATCGGAAATGATGAGATGGGTTTCATAGTCAGTCTCTTTGAGCAGGCCCAGCATCCTTACGCCGTATATGACACCGCTCGCTCCCGAAATACCCACAACCAGTCTTTTCTTCATGGTTAACACCTTTAGAAAATCTTCAATGCAGCCTCTGCGATCGCTTCGGCAAACGCGGGGTCCTCCATATTGGCATCCACTTCCGTGATGGTAATGTCCGGGTTCAGCTTCTCTCGGAGCGCCGCTGTAAATACACGATCTTCCTCTGGATTGAAGGTGGCGTTGCCGGGATAATCCGCTGAAGACCAACCCTTTTGGGGCACTATCACCCGCACCGGTCCCTGGGCCCGGTTCAGTTTTTCCGCAAATGCCGCAGCCACCTGTTTCAGTTCGTCAGGAGAAAGCCTGATCCAGGTGCGGAGTTTGTCCAGGTCATATTTTGGTCGATCATGGTACTCGGGCTTGTATTTGCGTTTGGAAGGGGTCATATGGTTTACGCTGCAAGTGGAAATTATTTGCGGCACGCCCGCATTGCCGGCGGCTTCCATACGGTTTGGACCCGCATCCCTCATGAACCCGAAAAGATGTTCACCTACGCCCCCCGGCGCCAGATCGATCAAGCCCTGGAACAAGCCGGCTGCCATCATTTCTTCCATGGCCCGATCGCTGATGCCGGCCGCGGAAAAGCCGATGACCTGGTAACCCTTCTGTTCTAGGGCCTTACGCACCGAACTAGCGCACTGCTCGCAGGGGCCCAGCATGGTCATGGCGATAGCTTTGGTTGCCTCGGCTTTGGATGAAGTGACCTCCCCCTGAACCATTCCGGCCAGGGCGCAGGCGGCCCGATCCATGACATTCTTTAGAAGATCCGTAACACCGGAAATTTCAATCACTGAATGAAAGAGTATAATGTCCCCGGTGCCGATATACCGTGTGGACAAACCGGGCAGGGCCGCCGTAGAAGAAATCATGAGCTTGGGCACGCCAAAGGGGAGAGAACGCATGACTTCGGTGGCCATCAGAGATCCGGTGGATCCCCCCATGGCGATCACCCCATCCAGTTTACCTTCAGAAAAAAGGTCGCCGGCAATTTTAGACGCCCCCATGATGGTTATGTTGGTGTTTTTTGACCGTTCCCTGGAGGCGTGAATCTCTTCCAGACTGCTCCCCCCGGCTTCAGCCACCTGGGCCGGGGTAATATCCGCCGGAGATTCCCCTTTCCCCCGCATGGAAATATCCATGAGCAGGGGGTTGACCCCGAGGGACTTAATTTTATCCCTCAGGTAAAGGGTCTCCACGCCCTTGGTATCCAGGGTGGAAATGATCAAGACTGCTTTCTGAGATGAATTTCCCATCAACTTTGCTCTGCCTCGACCTTCTCTTTGATCATTGTTTTCAATGTTTCCTTGTTGACCTTGCCGGAATCACCCACTGCCGGGAATTCATCCACCACTTCCAAACGCTCCGGGAGCTTAAACATGGCCAGCTGTTTTTCTTTCAGAAATTCCACCATTTCTTCAAAGGTGAACGTCTGACCCGATTTGGGAATCACGTAAGCGGCACACTTCTCACCCATGGCCCGATCGGGATAACCCACGATGGCGACAGACGCAACCTTTGGATGCTCGTTGAGCAACCCTTCCACTTCGGCCGGGTAAATATTCTGACCGCCGCGAATGATCATGTCCTTGGCACGGCCCATGATCCAGAGACAGCCCTGGTCGAAACAAACAATATCTTCCGTTGTGCACCATCCGTCTTCATCGAACACCGTTGCCGTCAATTCTTCGTCCCGGTAGTATCCGGCCGGTGCATGGGGGCCCCTTAAATAAAGAATTCCCGGATCGCCGTCAGGCACCACGTTTCCCTCTTCATCCACCAGGCGCACCTTGTTGCCGGGCAGCATACGGCCGACGGTCCGCCTGCGAAGCTCCTTGGAATCTTCCACGCTGCAACCGGAGACCGACCCCTTGTCCTGGGTGCCCAGGTCGCTGGTAATGCTGGCCCCGAATGCTTCTTCCGCTTCTTCCGCCACCTGAGGAGACAAATACCCGCCGGCGGAACGGATAAACCGTAAGGAACTCAGATCGTATTTCTTAACATCCGCTTCCAGCATGCGCACCAGATGGGTGGGCACCACGCCGATGGCCGTGGCTTTTTCCTTTTCAATAAGCGCCAAGGCGCCTTCGGGGGTAAATTCCTCCAGCATGACGGTCTTGGCACCGGCAATGGGGGCCGCAAAATAGGTGAGGGTTCCGGCGGCGCCGCCTGCATGGGGCGCAATAGCCATGGTGATGTCGTCTTTATTAAGATTCCAGATACCCACCCTGCCCTTGGAGGTACAGACCCGGGGAGCGCTGGGCCATTCAACCAGTTTTGGGATTCCCGTGGTGCCGCTGGTGGTGGTTAAAAGCGCCACGTCCCATTTGGCATCCAGCCTTCTTTCGTTCAAAACAGCTTCATCCACGGGCTTTTTCATCCGTTCTTCCACCATCTGGACTACCGAATAGGTGCCTTCGGGGGCGCCTTCGGGAACGGAATCGTCGAACAGGAAAAAGTATTTCAAGTGGGTGAACCGTTTTTGAAGATCCTTGTACATATCCAGATAATTGAATTTGTGATAGACCTCCGGGATCACCACGGCCTCAGCTTCGGTTTTCTCCAGCATGTACTCCAACTCCCGCTGTCGCAGATAGGGGTACACCGTGAGCGATATGAGACCCGCCCGTTCACAGGCCACCCGGGCGAGAAAACCATAAACGCTGTTGGGGGACTGAATGATCACCCGGGCGGACTTGGGAATGCCCATTTCCACCCACGAAACGGCCATGGCATCCACCATCTTTTTGGCCTGGGACCAAGTTACGCGATACTTGGAATCCACAAGCGCTTCCTGATCGGGCATTTCCTTTGCATTACGCTCATAGAAGTCATAGAAGGATTCTTCGGTCCAGTGGCCGTCATCCAGAAATTCCTGAACCATTTTTTCTTTGTAGCGAATCGGTTTCATGTGTCGCCTCCCGGCTATTTTCAGATCAATTGGGGACCCACCGCCCGGAAGCGATGGGTCCGAGGTTAGACTGACTTATCGGCGCTTACGCCAGACTAGAATCCCAGTTCAGACCAACGGCCTTTGACCTTCTCGACCATATCGGAGTCCAGGGTAATGGGGATGGGTTTTTTCTTCCACTCGTAGGGGATGGTGGCGTCCAGAAGCAACCTTCCGGTGATTTCCCGGGCATCGATGGGGAGCGACGGATCCAGCGGAGTGGATCGGCCCCGTTTGATGACCTGGCTTCGATTGGGCTGAAACCGGAAGCTCAAGGCGTACATAACTCTCGGGATATCCCACGCATCAATGTCGTCGTCCACCACAATGACGGTCTTTAGTCCGTAGTGGCCCATTTCCGTTGAAATAGCGGCGGTCAGCACCTGATCAGCGTGGCCGGGAAATCTGGTTTCCACGGAAATGATGGCCAGGAACCTTCCCGAACCTTCGGGCGGACAATAAACGCTCTTGATGCCCGGGATATTCATCTCCTCGGTCAGCTGCTGCCACAGGGTGGCGCCGTAGGAGAGCGCCATGACCATATGGGTGTCGGTGACGGCCCGGCCCACAGTGGTGGAGTACATGATGGGGTTGTCACGATGGGTGACGCATTTGATGTCCATGTAATTTCTGGGATCGGTACCCACGCCGGAGTAGTATCCGGTGTACTCGCCGAAGGGGCCTTCTTCCATGAACTTTTCCGGGTCGCATTCCCCCTCCAGCACGATTTCCGCATGGGCCGGGATGGGAAGGTCCACGGTTTCGCCCATGACCACTTCGCAGGCCTCACCGCGGATGGAGCCGTATACGTCATACTCGGAAATGTTGGCTGAAACCCTGGCAGCGCCCAGGATAAACAGGAGCGGATCGCAACCGATGATGGAAGCACAAGGCATGGGTTTGCCCATCTTCTGGTATTTTTTCAGCATCTGATCCGCATGTTTTCCTTTAATAAACTGGGTTCCGATTTTGTTTTTGCCCAGCAGTTGGCTTCTATAGGTTCCCAGGTTCACCCAACCGGAATCGGGATCTTTGGTAATGATGAAGTGTGCCGTTCCGATATAACGCCCGCCGTCCAGGGGAAAGAAATGGGGCACGGGAAATTTGTAGAGATCCACATCGTCGCCTTTGATGATGTTCTGCTTACAGGGGGCGTCTTTTTTGTCCAGCATCTTGGGGGGTATGGGGTTATCGCCCATTTTCACCCAACCCCGAAGGATCTCCGGAAGGGGGGTGTCTTTGGGCATTCCCATGATCAGAGCCAGTTTCTGAGCTGTGGTACAGGTACTGGTGATGACCGGGGTATCGTAATCTTTGACGTTTTCAAAAAGAAGCGCCGGGCCCTGGGCTTCCTCGTTGAGCTTTGCAATATGGCTCAACTCAAGGTTCCAGTCCACTTCTGCGGTGATTCTCTTAAGTTCACCTTCTTTTTCCGCCAGTTCAATAAAATCTCTCATGCTTTTCATCAGATCATACCTCCATAAGTTAAATAGATAGCTCCCGAAAACCAAAACCAGCCGGGTTTTACGAGGGGTTCACGCAGGTGAAAACCAATCTCAAGTGGGACATGATCTCTCATAAAAAAAATCGTGTCAATTGCATTATTTTTATGGTACTCATAAGCTTAAATTATGAATGGTCCGGCTCATAAACCGCCTTGTGTTATTCCCCTTAAAATGGACGATTTTCAACCATGTTGAATTTCAATCAACTCCGCATCTTTTACCATGCGGCCAAGAATCTGAGTTTCACTGCGGCCGCAAGGGACCTTTTCATCACTCAGCCCGCTGTAACAGCCCAGATTAAACTGCTGGAAGAATACTGCAGCCTTAAACTTTTCAGGAAAAAAGGTCGCGGCGTCTATTTAACGGATGAGGGTCAGACTCTTTTTGGATACGCAAAACATGTGTTTAATTATGAAAAGGAAATCGAGTTTGCCATTGAGGAAATGCGGGAATTAAAACGGGGAGCCCTTCGATTGGGAACCACCAAAACCTATGCGCGATATTTCATGCCCTTTCTGCTGACCCGCTTCCACCAGACCTATTCCGACATCCGCATCCACCTGGACGAGGGCAGTTCACAGGCCATGGTTCAAAGCCTGGTTGATTTCAAAAATGAAATCGTCATTATTGCGAAAATCGTCAGTTACCCGGGTGTCCGTTTTCTGCCGCTCAGCCGGGAAGGAATCGTTGCCA
>Ga0233437_1001311_pt1 | contig 46337 bp, 59 predicted proteins | sample SI_122_August201_FD_182714 | JGI IMG/M metagenome (GOLD analysis project Ga0233437, IMG submission 182714) | Seawater microbial communities from Saanich Inlet, British Columbia, Canada - SI_122_August2016_200_MG | ecosystem: Environmental > Aquatic > Marine > Inlet | place: Canada: British... | reverse complement strand
CGAACCGCATTTTGCGGGAACAAGAATTATTTATTGAGCCATGCAAAGCGTGGAATATTATTATAAAATGGGGCTTTAGTGCCCAAAGGGCACTTGCTTATCCCCGCGAAAGCGGGGAGAAAAATTTAAAAAATGTAAAATGTATGGATTGGCTCCCAATTTTGGATGAAATCCGAACTTTTTTTAAAGAAAATCCTGATTCAGAATTTTAATGACTTGCGTTTCCGCTCGGCTAATGCGAAGCCAAAACAAAAAAATTTTCTATTCATTTTTATTAAAAGCCCCCCGCCAAAATTTTTATTAGTATATATGAAAATTTTTCTGTTTTGCTATTCTGTTAAAGCAGAATGCGGAAACGCTTTATTTTTAGGCTAATCAATTTGTTTAAAGCAATTCTGCTCTTCCGCTAAAAAATATCTGCTATAGGTAAGAAATATATATTCACATATAGTTTTATCGTTTTTTATGTTTACCAAGTCTCTCAAACAGATTCTTTTCTGCTCGCTCGATGAATCACCGAAAACGCATTTATATATTTCACTATTTTCTCCTAATAAATTTTTTAATAAATCGTCATGATTTTTTGCACCAATCTTTATTTCTTTTTGCTGTATTGTTCCGCTTTCATCTGCACTCATTTTTCCAGCTTTGAAGCTAATAGTGCCTATTTCAAGATCAAAATTAATTTCATAGGTTTTTCCATCATTACTTGTATAAATATATTCAGATACACTTGAATTGGGATCTTGTGGCACTGAGCCCATATATTGAATGTTATTACACTCAGTACTATCTGACACAAATCCCTGATCGCAGAGTTTTTTAAATCCATCAACACCTAAAATATTTTGATTCTTCGCAATTGGGTAAAAATTTTGGTCTACAAAATATAGTTCAAGCTCTGATTGAATTTGTATAATATCATTAATCCTTTGAGCATCTCTTTTTAGTGTTTCTTTTATATCTTCTGCGTTATCTATTAAATTTAAGTCACTGTTGGTTATTCCGAGGGCTAATCTTCTAAATAGGCTCATCAAATTACTCCAGGTAACCTCATGCCTTTTACCATCAATATCTACATACCAAATTCTTCCCCTATCTTCTACTTGGAGGAGTAGTTTTCCTTTTAATCTGTCAGTCAAATTTATATCATGGTTAACTTTATCATTGCCGCGGTTATTTGGATCAGATGGTATGCCTGGATTATAACCATAAGTTACCTCGCTCTTATCTGAAAAACCATCATTGTCACTATCTGCCTCGCTACTCACCGAATCGACATGTATAGGGATTTTATATAAATCAGCATTAGTGATACCTAAAGATAGGGCTTCAAATAGATTAAGGGCATTAGTAAAAGTGACTTCATATCTATTAAGCCCTACTGGGTCAACATACCAAATTCTACCTCTATCCTCTACTTGTAATAATAATCTTCCTTTTAATCTATTTGTTATACTATTAGATGCTGAAACTGTCGAAAAAGTGCTGAATAATAATATTAAGCTTAAAATTACAATGGTTATCTTTTTCATACAATTAGAATTAATTAATCTATCTTAATTATACCTCATTTAAGAAATTATATAAATATTTCTAGTTTTAATCTTGTACTTTGCCCAAAAGACCGCCCGCCATCTCTAATACTAACGGTTTATCAAGGAATTAAAAAAACCTGCAATTAAGCAAGTATTTTAATTGACCACAAATTCTATTTTAATAAATGGTCAGCTTCTTCCTCTAAAATTTTATTCCATAAATTAATATCTTTATTCTTAATTGCCTTAATCTTGTCTTCTAAATTTTTAGTCAAGAAACTCAATTGAGCTATATCTTTATTTAAAATTTTATAAACAGGCTCTAAATTTATACTTGGAGCCTTATCAATAAAATTAAACCACAGATTTTTTTTCGATTCATTAAGATTAGAGCTTTGGATAATACTTTTAAATTGTTCTATATATTCTTTTTTCGTTTTAATACTCATAAATCTAAATTTATTTTATTGATGTAATCATGCCATTAGTAATTGTTACAATTGTTTTGCTATCATCTGAATTTACACAGGTTAATTCAATAGTAGTCTCATTTACAACTGTAAAAGAAATTTCTTTTGTTTTCCCATCTTCGTTTAGATATATAATTTCATTAGCTGGATCTAAATCCAAGTAGAGTCTTTCACCCTCCATCCTCATTTTAAATTTCTTCATTATCTGTTCTACTTCAGGATTATTTTTGAGTTCAAATTCACGTTTTTCAACTGAATGTATAAGTCCTTTTTCGTCACCTAACAGATGCAATACGGCTGCCTCTTTTCCATCTTTGTCTAATATTTGATAGCGGAAGTGTGCATAACCAAGATTCTTTTCGTCATCTCCCAAATACGAGTAAGTATACCCTGTTGGGTCATTCTTAGCTAACTTTTCCATGGCTTCATTAGCCTGTTTTTTTAATTCCTTTTTAAATGCACCATTTTCTACGAGAATATTTTTAAGATTAATTTTAAATTCATCTTCAGTTCCTTGATCTGTAAAAAAACTTCCTATTTCTTGGCCATCATAAAAAATTTTAAAACCGTTTTCTTGGTCAACGGAATATTTTATAAGTTTAATGTTAAATTTTTTAGCTAATTTTTCCAAATCATCAAATTTTTCTTGTCTTTCTTTTTCTATGAGTTCAGGTGTTTCTTTTCCTTTTACTTCAGGTTCTTTCTCCTTAGCAAGACCCAACTCGGTACCAGCTAACAACATAACACCGGCGGTAACCCCAGTAACAAGTCTTCTTAGCTTGGGATTTTTAATACCTTTCAGTTTGGTTTTTTCATCTTTGACTTCTTCTATCCCATCATAATCTAAATTATTTTCAATGTTTTCAATTACCTTGAGGGTTTCATCTTTAACTATTTCTTCTTGTGGTATTTCGCGATGTTTTTCCATAGATTTTTTATATTTATATATTTTAATTATATAATTCAACAAATCCTTTGTCAATGCATTTTTTCATTCATTAAAAAAATTATTTACTCCAATCACTAATAATGATCTTGCTTCCTGATTTTTTAACAACAACTTTTTGAGATTTCCGCCATCTTAATTCTCGCAAAATTTCAATAGGCAGAGTAATTCCTAAACTACTTTGGCCTATTTGATTAATTTTACGGATATTCCTATTTTGTAATTTTCTTCTTGACATAAATATACTTATTTTAATACTTATTAAAATAAGTATTTATTTAATTTTATTGTATTAATGATTAGTTAACAATTTTAAGCTGTGGATAACTTTTATTTGTACTTTCGATAAAGTTTCGATATAATTAAAGTATACTCGAAACTAATTAGAAAGTCAAATCTATGATCACTAAACGCCAAAAGCAAGTTCTGGATTTTATAAAATCCTATAAGAAACAAAATAAGTACTCCCCTTCTCTTGAGGAGATAAAGGAAAATTTAAAAATTTCCTCTATTTCAACTGCCCATTATCATGTCAACAAACTACAAGAAGGCGGCCATTTGCAAAAAGAATATAATAAACCACGAGCAGTCTCACCCACTAAAACAAAAGAAACAATCGAAATCCCTATTAAGGGTACGATCGCCGCCGGACAACCGATCGAAGCTATAGAGGTAGCTGATGAAACAATCACAGTCACCAAAAATGAAATTGGCAGGCTTGGCAACCATTATGCTTTGCGTGTTCAGGGTAGCAGTATGATTGATGAGGGAATTTTCGATGGTGATATTGTTGTTATTAGACAACAGCCAGTAGCAGATGATGGGCAAACAGTAGTAGCTATTATTAATGACAACGAAGCTACTTTAAAAAAAATTTACCGAGAAAAAGATAAGTTTAGACTGCAGCCTGCCAACCCTTCACTCTTTCCAATCTATACTAAAGAACTAGAAGTAAGGGGAATTGTAGTTAAAATTATCAGAAGCTTTGAGAAACAGATTGAGAGGGAGAAAGCGTCAGACCATAAACTCCAAAGAAGAATTGATTATTCGTGGGACTTCAATGGTGCTAAAACAAAACCCTACAGCCATGGATTCCATACTTATCCAGCAATGTTTATTCCTCAAGTAGCACGAAGATTACTCTTGACCTATAGCAAAAAAGGAGATAATATTTGTGATATCTTTTGTGGCTCTGGTACTGCTTTAATTGAAAGTAAGCTACTAAACCGCAATTCATATGGTATTGATCTAAATCCATTCGCCATTTTTTTAGCAAAAGTCAAAACAACACCAATAAACCCACAATTACTTTCAAAAGAATACCTTAATTTTTTAACGAGGATTAATAAAATTAAAGATACTGAGATAGAAAAACCACAATTTAAAAATCTTGAATTTTGGTTTAATGACAAAGTTATTATTGAATTAGCAAAAATTAAAAAAGTTATTAAGGAAATAAAAAATAAAAAAATTCAAGATTTTTTCTTAGTTGCATTTAGCGAAACAGTTAGAAAATCATCCAACACGAAAAATGGCGAATTCAAATTAGTTAGAATAAAAAAAGAATTATTGGAAAAATATAATCCGAATGTGCTGAAAATTTTTGAACAAAAATTAGGATCAAATATAAAAGGAATGGAAGAATTTTATCGAGATGTTGATAAAAATACTTGGACCAAAATTATATTTGGTGATTCCTCAAAAAATAATGGTATCAAGGAAAACTCGGTAGACTGCATTATAACTTCCCCGCCTTACGGCGATAGTAGGACAACTGTTGCTTATGGTCAATTTTCTAGGCTTTCTGCACAATGGATAGACATCTTTGATAACCCAGATAACGCTTCTGGGGTGGATAATGTATTACTTGGCGGCCGAGCGTCAAAAGAACTGATTCATTCTTTATCTTCAGATTATCTTTCTGCATCTTTAAACAAAATTACCAAAAGAGATGAAAAGCGAGCAAAAGATGTTTTGAGTTTTTTTCTTGGGCTGAATGATTGTTTAATAAGGGCCCACAAAATATTAAAACCTAAAAAATATTTCTGCATTGTTATTGGCAATCGCCTAGTCAAACAAGTCAGAATACCTACCGACTTTATCATTACCGAATTAGCTCAAAAAATTGGATTTACTTGTGAAGATATATTTGTTAGAAACATTCCAGGAAAAAGAATGCCTATTAAAACATCACCGACCAATATTGCCGGTGAATTAGAAGAAACAATGTCAAAAGAAAGTATTGTAATCCTTCGAAAGAATTAGAATATCTTTCTTTTTGTACGAAAAAGCTCTGGAATAGATTTTGCTGTTAATCTAAAAGCAGAACCATGATCGTGAGGCTTGCCAATAAGGGGCCCGCTATGGTATACACCCAGTCGTATATCATATTTTGAATGAGTTAAAAATTTAGTAGGGTCAATATTTTTAAGTATAAATCCTTTTTTATAATAAAAATATTCTTTTCCGTTTTTTCTCTTTGTTTCTGCAAGTACCATAATTAATCCATTACCAATTTTGTCAATAGCTTTACTTTTAAGAAAATCTAACCAATAATATCCAATTAATTTATTATCTTTTTTTACTAACAATTTACCAGCTCTTTTATTTAGTGCTAAATCAAAACCCTTAGCGTTTTTTCTTCCATTATCTATTGTCTGATGCAGAATCTTTATCTTTGGAAATTCAGAATCAGGGTAACCAAAACGTTCTCTTATTTCTGTATTTGTTACACCTTCCGGACTCTTGGTAAACAATGTTAACATAGATGGAGTATTGATTCTTTGGGATTTTAACTCCATCACGCCAAAATCAGGCAAGGCAATATTATTCTCCTTAATATGCAATAGATCTTCTAAAGTTTTACCAATTCCTGTATCATGGTGACGATTGGATTTTATCCATCCCATGGCAGAAATATCTTTTAGTGCTTTAGTTATTTGAGATAAAGTCCAGCGTTTCATAGTTTCATTTTATAAAATAATTAAGCGGCTTCTTATAAATATCAGCTATTTTCTTTAATTCCATTACATCAAGTCTTCTTTCTCCCCTTTCTATCTTAGATATATAAGATTGGGGTTTTTTTAATATGTTTGCCACATCCTCTTGTTTTAAACCAGCCTCAAAACGAGCTTTTTTAAGCTGATGAAGAGTAAGTGAGATTGTAAATAAATTGTGTAAATTATAGTAGGGTAGCAATAAAATGCTACCCTTTTTTTATATCTTGATTATTTATCCACCCTGTGTTATTATAATTATTAATATAATTGCCACCTTAGCTCAGTTGGCTAGAGCAACAGTTTTGTAAACTGTAGGTCCTCGGTTCGAATCCGAGAGGTGGCTCCATTTCTATTTAATATGAATCATATTTTAGGATAAAGGTTTGAAGTTTACTTAATAATTAAGGTATAATTAAATGGCAACTAAGTATAAAGAGAAATTAATCAAGTTTGAGTGCGGTGATTGTAAGAGAGTAAATTATTATTCTCAGAAGAACAAGAAGCAGAACAAAGAGAGATTAGTTTTGAAAAAATATTGTAAGTGGTGCAAGAAACATACTTCTCATAAAGAGACTAAGTAAAATAATTTAATTCCATGCATTTAATAAATAGAAAGGGAATGTCGTATATGGCAATACTAATTGTATTTGCAATTATTGCGGTATCTATTATTATTGCTTTTTGGCCAAAAGATGAGTATCTGGAAGAGGGGATTAATCCTGGAAGTGTTTGGAATAGCATAAAGCATAGAACAGGGGACATCTCTGAGAAGGCAAAAATTGAAAAATGGATAGTTGATTCGAAGGTCAATGAATATGGTGATCCGCTTGATACACTTTATGCTGGTGGAACTCCTCTTTATGATGAATCAACTGGGGAGACAATGGATCGCTTTGATTATATAAAAAAGAATTATCCAGGTGAACCTTGGAATGATTAAATGCAGATGATGCGGGCGTAGTGTTAATGGCTAGCACAAAAGTTTCCAAAACTTTTAGATCGGGTTCGAGTCCTGACGCCCGTGCCATTTGTAATTAATTATTTTGAATATTGTTTGCTAAGAGAGCAGCTAAGATTAGCTGTTCTTTTATTTTGTCCACAATAGAAGTGGGAATAGAACCCTACTAGGAGAGTATGGAATCGAACTTTATTTTATTTGATATTAGTAAAAAAAAATATAGGGTTTGATCAAATCCTTGCTCCCTTAGCTAGCTAATGGTTAACTTTATTTAATGTTAGCTAAATTGTTAATTATATGATTTATTGCTGTAAGCTTGACAGATATTAGTATTTATGCTATAGTTCTTAGAAAATCAAAAATACTAATTTATAAATAAATTCTTTCAGGAGATATAATGACAATAAAAGAGCAATTATTAATGAAAAGTCAGTGGGGTGGTTACTATATCAATAGAGATTCGTTAACTGAGTTTGGCGGAGAAGAAGCTAGGATTGATTTTAATGGTCTAGATCCAGAACTTGATGGAGGTGAATTGGTAGATTTAGCTGACTACGAATATGACTATGAATTTTGTGAGGATGCACCAGAACCACCTAAGCTTGAAGGAAATCCTTTTATATTAGTCGTTCAGCACACTGTATTGGAGGCTGAATCTAAGAAAATTTATTGGGTCAAAAAATAATAAATATAAGGAAGTTAAGATGAGAGTAATACAGATAACAGCTGATGACGTATCATTTGTGATGAAGAAATTGCATAAGGGAAGTGATGTGTCAGACGCTAAGCATACTGCTGAGATAATAATTAATGGCGTTGCCTTGCCTTGCATTTTAAGAAGTAAAGTTTACGGGAATTTTAAGAAAATGGCTGAAGGAGTAAGGGGCAATATTGCTGTTGGCAGTTTTCAGGAATATAGGTCAAAGTACACGAAGAAGGGATATGTTGTTTTTTTAATCAATATGCCGTCGTTCCAAATTTATATTTACCTCAAAAAAACTCTTTTAAGTCAATTTTTTGACGCAATACTTCTTAAAGAATAAGAAGAAATAAGAAAATGAAGTTTGCCCGGTTCAATTTTATGAATCGGTTTTTTTTTGTTAATTATTTTTTTCTGCTTCGTATCTTCTTCTCCCTTGCTCTCGAATTTAGTATCTTGAAGATATAATAAAAATTCATAATAAAAAAGCAGTAACCTTCTGGCTTCTGCTTGAGCTTGCTCATCTGTAAGTAGAGTATTAAATTCGGTAATATAAATACCTTTTAACTCCCTAATAGCACTTTCGGGGATGTTGAGCATAGTACAGTACATTATGGAGTACAGGGCGAGGGTTGTCAAATTAGCCTTAAATGATAGAATTAAATTACTATTAAGTAAAAATGTATTATGTATGAGAATAGGTATGAACAGCGTAATGTTGGTAATTTTGTGAATGGTGCTGGCGGAGAAAATTTGGACAGCGGTACTAAAGACGAATTCATAGAAATGGAGAAAGAGGTTGATGACAAAGTACTAAAGAATATAGAGAATCTTGATACCAATGAGGTTGAAGGTCGATTTGCTTTATTGCATAATATTACTGATAAGTTAATTGAGGATAATAGATATGACGAGGCATTTCAATTATTGAGTAAGTTTCCTGTGAGCGTTAGAGGTAGAGAAGGTGAAAATCGGAATAATGAATTCGCGACTAATCAATTTGCATCAGTGATGGTCGATGTTCATAATAATGCTTTTAATGATATTGATAACATTGACGAGAAGGCAAAATTGAAAAGTATCGATATAAGTTTGAAATCTCTCAGTGCTATTCAGGGTGAGGTAGAATCTGATCGAATACCCGAAGAGAACGGATTACGTATGGCTCTTTTGCATCTTGAATTGAATACGTTAAATTATATGCATAATAAAAGAAAATCCTTTAGTTCTAAGGAAAAGAATGCTTTGCTTGAAAATAGAAATTTTTTTGATACAATAAAAAAAGGTGATTTTTCTGATGAGACTATTAGTAAAGTTGAAGAAATATTTGACGAGATAGATACTGATGGTTTTAAAAATCAGATTCCTGATGATTTAAAAGTAGGTGAGAATGAGACTAGGATGAATGACCAAAAAAAGATAGCAGAAATAAGAGCTGATATTGATAATAAGCCAAGAAATAGTATAAATGAAACAAGGCGATATTTACAGCAATATCTTGAACTAAAGGAGGGTAGTGTTGAGGAAATTGAATTGTTGAGTGCAAAAGATTTGTCAGGAGAATATAAGACTCAACGAGATTTTTTTAATGATTCGAGGTTAGACAATATATCTATTGCTGTAATTCCAGATGATCTGTGGGTAAAAGGAAGTCAACCTTCTGAGTCAAGTGCGAAAAATAATCTAATTTCAATAAAAAAAAGTTATTTTGAAGCAGAAGACCCAGATCAAATTGCTTGGATGAGCCATGAACTTGCTCATTGCCAGAATTTTTTGGATTCAGAAACTCCTGAAGATTATAATAAAAAAATGCAAACCTTTGCTTTTGATGACCTGGAAAATGAATATACTTATCCAAATAATAAAGTCGAGCAATATACTTTTGGAAAACAATTCAATTACTTAAAGGAACAGGGGAAGAGCAAGGATGAAGTCATAACCATGATCAGTGAATATTATAATAAAGAAGATCTTCCTTTTTTTAACCGCTTGTTGGAGGATATTTATAATTAAATATTTACAGTTGTAAAAGCACTTAATTTAAGTGATTTATTAGACAGATATTGTTTTCTAGGATATAATCATAAAAATAGGCACAAAGCGACTTAGATACTAAATTCTTCTAATATTAAACAAAAATTACTGCTCCAGGTAATATTTTGTTCATTAAAAGTTCTAACGTCGTTCCATATACCGTGCCATTTGTAATTAATTAAATATATAACTATGGGTGGAAACAGCGCAGCAAGAGCCCGAACAAGGCATGCTAAAAAGAATACTCCTAAGGGTAAAAGTTTAGCTAAAAAGACTAAGCGTCTTAGAAAGTAATTTACATTCTTTTAATCTAAGAAAGTATAGTTTTTTAACTATGCTTTTTTGTTTTAGAAAAATTGACAATTTCGTGGTATTGTCATATACTCAAATGAAAATATTTTAATTACATTAATGTATATAAAGGAGGAAATCTAGTGAAGAGTAGATATTGGTTAGTGATTTTAAGTATGATCTTGTCTGTTATTGGGTATAAATTTTTATTCAATAGTTGGCTAATTGGAGTTGGAATTTTGATTTTAATTGTAGTTCATGAGTCTGGTCATATGGCCGCTTTAGCGTGGAAGGGTTACAAATTTAGTTTACCTATTTTCATACCTTTTGTTGGCGCCTTCATTAAAGGATCATTTCCTAAGGATTCGACTGATGAAGCAGTGATTGGATATGGCGGGCCTTTGTTTGGTGCAGTTTCTGCTATTGCAATGACTCTAATCTGGAGCTTAATGTCACCTGAGAGTTCATATTTGTCTGCTTGTTTTCATTTAGGATTAATTGCCTGTTCACTTAATTTGTTTAACATGCTACCAATGCGACCGCTTGATGGTGGTAGAATTGCTCAGGTTCTTGGTAGGTGGCCAGGGTTTCTTGGTCTGCTACTTTTATCACTTGCTTTTTTGATACTTGGCAACCCCATCCTTCTAATAGTGATCTATTTTGGTTATAAAGAGTTGGACAGTAGTCCTGCATTTGATCTGATCCACAGTTTAGCGTTGATACCTTTGTATTTTTTTGCTACTTTGGTTGCTCCTTTTGCCTTGAATAAGTTTATTGTAATGTGCTTGGCATTAATCTCATTAACTAACCTTATGAATTTAACTAGTCATAGAAACCGGGTTATCAAGATATTATTTCGATCTTATGTCCGCCCTGTTGTTAGTAGGGAGTCTAAGATTCATTGATCAGTGTTATATATACTTCTTTTTGTTTTACTAATGACCTTGTTTATATATCATATTTTGAATTTTGGAATTTTGACGAGTGCCCAAGTGTGAGGAGGTAAAATTGCCGAAGGTGTTACTTTTTACTGAAGGAGATGAAAAATCAATTCTTGCTAGCTATATTGAACATAATTATGAAGTAGACGTATTGCTATATTATTGTTCAGTAACAGTTGATGATCTAGTGGACATTAATGACTTTGATAATATAGTTTTTTCTATGGTGATTAATAGCGAGTTTCCTAAATATTTGTATTTATTTATTAAGGAAGCGAGTAGGGATGGAGAAGTTGTTTGGTTTTGGTATGACGTGAATGAAGAAGCTCCTGATCCATTAATTGCCCGGTATCCTTCTGAAAATATTATGGTCAACATGCATGCTAAGACTATGGGGGAATTTATAAAAAAAATTGATGTTTGGAAAATATTTAATGATGTGCTTGAAAAATATTTAGGAGAATATAAAAAAGAATGAAGCGATAGAAATTATCGCTTTTTTTATTTGTCATATGCTTGGTTTCTTGATAAGCTCATATATATGAATAAAAGTTTCTCCCCACTAGCTGACAGAATGAGACCTCATAATTTGAGGGAGTTTTTGGGTCAGGAAGATGTTGTTGGTGAAGGAAAAATGCTAAGACAAGCTATTAAATCTGATAAATTACCTTCAATGATATTTTGGGGGCCTCCTGGGTCTGGTAAAACTACTCTGGCATATGTAATAGCTAAGGCTACTAGTGCTGATTTTATACAAGTAAGTGCTACAGCTAGTGGCAAGAAAGATCTTCGAGCTATAATCGAGCGGGCTGAGCAGAGCTTAAGGCTGGGTCAAAATACTATCTTATTTGTTGATGAGATTCATAGATGGAGCAAGGTTCAGCAGGATGCGCTTCTGCCTCATGTAGAAAAGGGGACTATTGTTCTTATTGGAGCTACTACAGAAAATCCTAGCTTTGAAATCGTTGGTGCTCTACTTTCTAGGTGTCGAGTGTTTGTATTAAATCGATTAAGTAGGGAACAGCTTGTAGTTATTATTAAGCGAGCAATAAAGGATGAAAAAAGAGGACTGGGTAGTAGTAAATTGAAAATTGGTAAAAAGGAAATTGAAATATTGTCTGCAATGAGTAATGGTGACGCTCGAACAGCTCTTAACGTGCTTGAATACGCTAGCTCGATTAGTGATAAGATTACCAGTGAAATTTTAAAAGAAGCATTTCAGAAATCGCATTTGATGTATGACAAAGGCGGTGATGAGCATTTTAATATTATTTCGGCGCTTCATAAGTCAATGAGGGGTAGTGATGCCAGTGCTTCGCTTTACTGGCTGGCGAGGATGCTTGAGGCCGGAGAAGACCCACTCTATATTGCTCGAAGATTAGTCAGGTTTGCTAGCGAAGACATCGGGCTGGCTAATTCTCAAGCACTAGAGCAGGCTGTAGCATGTTACCGAGCTTGTCACTACATAGGAATGCCGGAATGTAATGTAATACTTGCTCAAGCTGTTGTATATATGTCCAAATGTAAAAAGTCTAATGATTTGTATACGGCTTACAAGAAGGCGCAAGCTGATGTGCGAGAATTTGGTAATTTGGGTGTGCCAATCCACCTTAGAAATGCGCCAACTAAATTAATGAAAAGTCTAGACTATGGTAAAGGGTACAAGTATAGCCCTGAGCATGGGTACAATGAGGATCAGGAATATTTTCCAGATGAACTTAAAGGTAGAGCCTATTTGTAAATAAAAAAGACGGAGTTTTAAGTCCGCCATATATTTATTAGTTTAATTCCATTGTTGTTTGGGTTATTACCAAACTTATCCTGGTTTCCAGGGGGAAATGTTTTATTACAACCTGCAGTGCTTTTACTAAATTTGGATCTTTTTGCAGTATTAGCTTGTCAGCTAGATTAAGTAGATCATCAAAGTCATTGCTTAAAAAAAGATTTTCCCAATCACATTCACTTATGGTCGAATGTATCTGGGAGTTTTTTTCTGACAGTTTGATAAATCTTTGTACTTTTATTTTTTCGTAGCGTGAAGTTGATTTAAGCTTAGTGTTGCCTGCCCAGCTGTAGATAATGCTTAGCATACCTAGCATAGCTTGTTTTATTGTGTAATCATCAGTTTCGCTTAGGTTTCTTTTTATTAGCGTTTCCACGTGTGCCTCCTTTTGGTTTTTATGTTTATGTGTTCAGCTATTATATATGTTTTATGTCTTTTTGTCAAGTTTGCTATTAATTGATATAGTTAATATATGGAGATAGTTATTGCAAAAAATTATACAGAATTATCGCAGAAAGCTGCGATGATTTTTTTGAACACGCTCGCCTTAAATGAGTCTTCTGTTTTTGGCTTGGCTACAGGCTCTACGCCTCTTGGTATGTATGAGGAGCTTGCCAAAAACACTAAGGAGTATTCATATAACTGGAGTAAGGTTAAAACATTTAATTTGGATGAATATTTGAGCTTAGATAAAAACCATAGTCAGAGCTATAGGTACGCGATGCAGAAGAATTTTTTTAATCATGTGAATATTAAGGCAAAAAATATTCATGTGCCGGAGGGGAGATCAAATGATACTGAGGCCTTTTGTAAAAAGTATGAACAAATGGTCGTACGAAGCGATATTGATATTCAGCTTTTGGGACTTGGTGTGAATGGTCATATTGCTTTTAATGAGCCAGGCAGCAAGGCTGATTCAAAAACAAGAGTTATTAGATTAAGCAGGAGCACGATTAATGCTAATTCTCGTTTTTTCAAAAACATATCTGAAGTTCCTACTAGTGCTATTACAATGGGCATTGGAACTATCTTAAAGGCGAAAAGGATTATTTTGCTGGCCAGTGGTAAGAAGAAGGCTAGGGCGGTTCGTGATATGATTGAAGGTAGAGTTAGCCCAAAGTGTCCTGCTAGTTTACTTCGAGAGCACAAGAACGTGACTGTTATAGTAGATGAAGAAGCTGCTAGTTTGCTTAGGGAAAAATATCCTGTGAAAAAGGATGGTTGGTGCAGCCTTCGAATACTAAATGAAAGAGTAGTGCCTAGAAATGTGCGAATTTTGGTAATTTCACCACATCATGATGATTCAGGAGTGAGTGCTGGTGCGACAATTAGAAGTTTAAGTAAACACAACACCGTGCAGACCCTAGTAATGACTGCTGGGTATCATTCTGAAATTGCTAATGCAACAAATAAGCAGAAGATTAAGATTAGGAACGGGGAAGCTTTGAAGGAAAGTAAGATTCTTGGTAGTAAATTGATTTTATCTCAATTTAAATTTTATGATCATGATAAGAAGTTTTGGAGAGGGGATCTTCGCAAATTTCATGAAATTTTTAGAAAAGTTCGACCTGATATTATATTACTGCCTCATCAGTACGACGAGCATCCAAGTCATAGGCTTTCTACTGAGTTAGCGTTAGATTATATCAAAGAAAAAAAAGTTAGTGGAATTGAGCTGTGGTACTATGAAGGTCTTTGGTCGCAACATATTTTGAATAAGATTGACATAGTCTTTGGTTTTGGTGTAGAGTTACTTCAAATCAAAAATAGAGCGCTCAAAGCCCATAGATCGCAAACGAAGAGATTGCCTATTTCAGAAGCTTCAACTGCCCTGTCTCGATTTAGAGCTAAAACATTGCCTGAACAAAGAATGGTGAGATTTGGAGGTAATCCACCTGTAATATCTGATTTTGCGGAAGTTTATCATATGGAGCAAGTTTAAAATAAAAAAGAATACTAGGAGGAATTGTTGAAAAAAAGTATCAGAGAATTTAGTGCAGAGGACCATTTTCGGACTAAGTTTGCAACTGAAAGGCATCTTGTAGTCAGGCGACTTAGAAAAAGAAACGAAAAAGAAGAAAAAATTGAGAGTAAAAGAATGTCGAAGATGTACTTTCTTGGAATAGCGTTCTTCTTAGCATATCTAGTCTTGTGTACTATATTTGCACACCTAACTAAATAGTTAGGTTTTTTATTTTGTTTTGAATTGTGATATAATCTATTTATGAGCAAATACAGAAAAGTTGTATCATCTTTAATGCTATTAATTTTAGTAGCAGTTTTTTTGGTGCCCAGTAATACTTTAATTGCCGAGGAAGGTGGAGAAGCTGACATTAAGGAGCTTTCTAGTGAAATTAAAGACAGACAAGATGATATTGAGCAACTTAGAAAAAAAATTGCTGCTTATGAAAAGAGTTTGGATACTGAGAGATCAAAGGCGAGTAGCTTGAAAAGCCAGATATATATACTTGAGACTCAAATTGAAAAAAAGCAAGCTGAAATTGAGCTTAATGTAGCTGAGATTAATGCAACAAATCTTGAGATTGAAAGAACGGGTGAAGAAATTAAATTAAACACTGAAAATGTTACTGACAAGCAAGATAAGATTTCTACTTTTTTAAGAGAAATGTATGCTATGGATCAAAAGAGTGATCTTGAGATAGTTGTTATGAATAGTTCAATATCTGATTTTTTTAGACAACTTCAGGCGACTGAAAAAGTTCAGTCTGAAATTAATGATACTTTAAGAGATCTAAAGAAATATCGCTTAGCACTTGATGAAAATATAGTTCAGATGGAGGACAAGAAAGGTGAGCTTGAGGGACTCTTAGAGAAGCTAGAAAGCAGAAAGGGGAGTCTGGAAGATCAGCAATATACAAAACAGTATCTGCTTGATAAGACAAAGCAATCAGAGAGTAAATATAGGAATTTGGTTAACGAGCTTAAGCTAGAGCAAAATCGAATTAACTCTGAGATTGTGGCGCTTGAGAAATCCATTCGAGAAAAACTTTCTGGTGACTCATCTAAATTAAGTGAGCTTGGTGATGTTGCTTTTATGTGGCCCGTGCCATCTCAGATAGTGACAAGTACTTTTCATGATCCTGACTATCCTTTTAGGCATATTTTTGAACATCCCGGAATTGATGTAAGAGCAAAGCAATCAACTCCACTTAGAGCTTCAGCATCTGGATATGTTGGCAAGGTCAGACATGGCGGTAAATATGGCTATTCTTACATCATGATAGTTCATAATGATGGATTCTCGACCATATATGGCCATGTGAGCGCGATTTACGTGAAAACCGATCAGTTTGTCACACAGGGTGAAGTAATTGGTGCTACGGGCGGTATGCCAGGCACACCTGGTGCTGGTAGGCTAACTACTGGACCACATCTTCATTTTGAAATAAGGAAAAATGGGATACCTGTTAATCCGCTAGATTATCTACCTTAATGAAAAATTTCTTAATAGGGAGTAGTAATAAAAGTATGTTTGATTGGTTTTCGGTCAGGCATTTAATGACGGCTACGATAACTGGGTTGATTTTATATTTATTATCTTCTTGTTATCTATTTCTTGAAACTGTTAAAGGTTTTTTTGGTGTAGGATTATTTCTTATATTACTTTGGGAAGCTACTGAGATCACATGCAGGTATTCTAAAAAGAATTCAAAAATCTTGTATAAGGTGATGAAAATGCTGGTGCCACCGTCTAGCTTTGACGATGAGAGTTTTCTTAATATCTTTGGTGATATTTTAGTCGGGTTATTTGGACTGTTCGTAGTTTACTCTATATTTCTATGAATGAGCATGAAAAGAAAATCGAGGAGGCCTTTTCCCACCTATGTGGGCTTTTTAAATTGAAGGGATTTAGTTTAAGGTTTATGAGACGTATGGTAGATGAAGAGGGGAAGGGGATACTGAATTTAAAAAAATCATATAACTTAGCTTATGCTGATCTGAAGAAGAGACTTATTGTGATTGATATTTATACACCAAGGCATAGGAAACCTAAGGCTCTTAATTCTATTCTTAGAGTTCTAGCCCATGAGATAGCTCATTTTCAAAAGCTGCCTTACAGGCAGTACCATAGAGGTAAGTGGATTGTCAGGCAACATTATCCTGCTTTTTATAAGCAGGTGAATAAAAATGTTGATAAGATTAAGAAGCATAAAGCCTTTAGAGATTTGTTTAGGTAATTTTTTGTATTATAAAAGCCCATCAGTGAAGATTTGTTGATAGGCTTTTTTGTTTGAATACTTTGTTTATTATTTCTTAAGATCTGTGTCCCCGATGCGGACGGGGTAGAGAGCAAAATTCATTAATTTGCCAGCGGCGTTAGTGATTGGTGTAACTATGCTCGCTAAAGATGAAATTACGAATATTTCGTATGCTAAGAGATATAGTACGTAGCATAGTGCGACGCCTGCGCCAAGTTTGAAAAGCATTAGATCGGTGGCTAAAAGTACTTTTACCAAGAATATGCATGCGATAATAATGCTGGCGTTAAGGATAAGTGAAAATTTGTCAGTGAATAGGACTTTTATTAAATGTAAATTTTTCATTAAACTAATTCCTCTTTTTTAGTGAATGATTGAATTGCTTGTATCGTGGTTTTATATATTTCGAATATATCTTTCAGACCCGTGATTAGAAGTACGGATTTTACTTTCTCTGTTGGTGATGAAAATTTTAGTGATCCCTTTCTATTTCTAATCGTTGTTGATGCTGCCATAAGAACTCCGAGCCCTGATGAATTGATGAAATTAACGCTTGAGAGGTCAATTACGAAATTGCGAAAATTTCTGTTTAGATACTTCCCAACTTCCTCATTTACTGCTGATAAATTCTGCGATTCGTTCATTAATATTGCTGTAATAGAAATTACAATTATATCATTGATTTGATTAGTAATGAACATCCTAGTCCCTTTCTCTTTTATATTATTATTTTAAAGATCAATTGTATTTATCCAGTATAGCATACTTTATCTATTTTGTCAAGTATTTATGGATCGTATCAGTGTTTTTTGGCTAACTTTAGATATGTTTATATATTAACTATTGACAGGATTTAGTATTTATGGTACGATAATATAATTCGTTCTTTGAAATATAATTAATAGGAAATTCACTAGAAGGAGGATTGTATTATGTTTGGGTTCATTCTTTGTTTTATTTTGTTGTTTTTTGGCTGTGTTTGCTTATTGATGTATAGAGCAAACAAAAAGAAGGGTAAGTATGAAAAAAGTGCACATGATGATTTTACGTTTGGCTCTGCTGCAGTAATATGTTTTGCTTTGTCTGCTTTTTTATTTTTAGGTTCGATTCTTTTTACTTTGATTGAATATTCTCGTCAAATTAACGATTTTGAGAATTTAGTTATGCTTGATGAGAAAGAGATTATTTATGAGGATAAGTCAATGGACTTGATTTCTGAATTCAAGTTTTATTTGGTTGATACATATCCGGAGCATGAGCAGGGAATATTTGATAAAATTTCTCCTGATAGTGTTAGAGTGTACCTGGCTAAATATCCTGAAATTAGAGCTATTGAAGGAGTTAAGGATTTAGTTGAAAGGATTGATAAGCTTAGATCAGAAGTTTATGCCAAACGAATTGAGAAAGCTGAAATTAAAAAGAACATTCGGTATCGCCAAAGAGATCCCTGGATACTCAATTTTATAATTCCATAAGAATAATTATAGTTATTTGTCTTTCACTCAGGAACTATGGTAGTTCCTGCTGTAGCGTCCTCTTCCCAGGATGTAGGCATTAAGAGTGGAAACATCACACAAAAAGAAGGAGATAATCAAATGGGAACTAAGAGAAAATTAACAGGAGCGCAGTTGACTCAGAGTCTGGCTGGAGAAGCCATTGAGCGGTTTAAAATCGATCAAAAATATCTAAAGTCAGTAAATTCATTGTATTTATTGTTTCGCATAGACGTTTGGAAGGCTGTTAGGAGACTTAGACATGAGTCATTAGCGAGCATTATTGCTAGTGCACCTGGTTACAGGCAAACTCGAAGTTTAGAGATTTTACCAAAAGATGTTCAACCGAGTCGTCTTACTGGCGTCGCATTATTGTATGCACTGATGCCTTCATCGAATAGTACCTATTTGAAGAGGCCTATTGATGGGCTAAGTATTTTGCGAGAGCTTGCTGTTGCTGCAATTATTACAAAAATTTGGGACTTGCTTTGTTTTCATAATAATTTATGTCCAATATGTTGCTGCGAAAATATCAACCCAAGTAAATGCAGCAGTTGTGGATGTGATACGAGTAAGATTGTTGTTGACATGCCAGAGTATTGCCCTCTGTGCAAGCATGAAGTTATAGAAGGGAAGTGTACTAATTGTTTTTACAAAGACGAATAAAAAAAGCCAAAGGAGGCTTAAAGTGATAATTAATGATGCTGCGGCATCAAATTTCTAAATTATACTATCCCGATAAGTACAAACTTGTCGGGATATTTTTTTAGCTTAATCTACTACCTGAGTGATATTTTTTATGAATATCTTTAAGTCTTTTATTAGTTACATGGGTGTACACTTGAGTAGTGGCGATATGGGAATGCCCTAGAAATTCTTGAATAGATCTTATATCAACTCCTTGCGAGAGCAGGTCAGTGGCATAGGAATGCCTGAGTGTATGGGGTGAGGTAAATGCTGGTAATCCGGTTAGTTTTACGTAATGCTTAATTATTCGCTCAATTGATCTGACAGTTAATCTTTTTTCATCAGTAAGTTCTGAACTTGGTCTATAGTTAATAAATAGGGCAGGGGAGACGTCAGAGCGAGTTGAGAGATACTTCTTAATCCACTGCATAGCACGCTCGGAAATATAGACAACTCTAGCTTTATTTCCCTTACCAGTTATTGATAGTTCTTGATCTATTTTTTTTGAATCAAATTGGTTCACGTTAAGCGACATTACTTCGGATACCCTCATGCCCGTGGAGAAGAGTAACTCAAGTAATGCTTTGTCACGAAGCCCCTGCTTATTTTTTGTATTAGGGGAGTCAAGTAAAGTTCTGATTTGATCTAAAGTCAAAAATTTTATTTTTTGATTTCTTAAATTGTTTTTTGGTAAATTTACCTTACTAGATGGCATAGATTCGATGTCTCTATCAGTGAAGTAGTTCAAAAGCGATCTAAGGGCTATGAGGTAGTAATGTTGTGTTGTTTTTTTAAGGATGCTCCCGGTACTAAATGACCTGGAACGTGCTAAAAAAAGCTTGTAATTCCACACATCTTTTGCGTTTAACTCATGTGGTTTAATCTCTAGCCTATTGGCACTACCTAGAAACTCTAAAAATTTATTTAAAAACATTTTATAGTTTTCTTGGGTTTTGTTTGATAAGCCCTTCTCAACTTCCGTATATTCAAGAAAGTCTGTAATGTGATCTTTGAGTGGTTTTATTGATTTCTTCATATTGTAGGTCGTTTAACTTATATTATGCGACGTTGTATCAATAACTATATACTGGACTTTTGCCCAGCTTTATACCTCTTCCCTATCGCTGTTTATATTTTATCATATTTTTTTTATTTGTAAAATTGTTATTGTGTATAAATTATTTCTTTATTATGTCTTAATTGCTTGGTATGAATCTCTTTATTGCTATAGCTTACCCTACTTGTGACTTCCTGTTGTGACTCTCCCCTCTTATTGACATTTAAGTGTATTTTAGGTAGATTGTATATAGTAATTAAACCAAAATAAATAAAAAGGAGAGTTGTTATGTTGAACAAGGAATATTTGGAGGGTACTCAGTTAAGCTCTTTAGTTGAGCACACTGAGTCTTGTTATAGACGGTTGAATAATGAGCGTCTTAAATTTCAGGATTACATGAACGAAATGCGCAAACGCTTCAAAGCTATGAGCGAAGATGAGCTTAACTACTTTAGATTTGAATTCCCCGTGACCCTTAAGAAATGTCGATTACTTGCCAGCGCGCTTACGTATGAGCTTAATAAAAAGAAAGCTAGTCGCAATGCGAAGGATTTTTCTTATGCGGTTAAAGCTGAGACGCGAAAAGCTACAAGGATAGTGGTAGATTTTTATAAGGACATTTATAATGACCACATAAAGAAAAAAAAGAAAGAAGAAAAGGTAGAAGAAAAAAGTGAATAAATAATAAATGTGTGTGATAGCGGTCGAAACTGATCGCTATTTTTTATTCTTTGACAATCTTTATTAAATGTGATAGTTTTTATTGATAGTTATTTAATCTTTAATAAAGGGGAGGTATTATTGTGGATAACAAAGTTGTAGTTAATGAGCAAAAATTGATTCTTGCTTATACACCTATTTATGACAATGGAGTAAGTCGAAGCAAGTTTCGTAATTTTGTCACTAATGATGACGTTGATATGGTTCATTTACTTGACTCAGGCTGGACTGTAGCGAGGGAAACGCCATTGATTACTCCTTCAAATTGCATGGACTCACTCTTTACTATTATAGTTATAGAAAGACAAGTTAAAATGTAAAAAGTTGAGTAATTTACATTCTTAAGTCTTCATGACAGTATTTTATTATCATATTTATTCAAAAAAAAGGAGGCTAAAACGTGCTGTACTCATGCTTAAATGCAATATGCCTAGGTTTAAAAGAAATATATATTAAGTTTGGATGCTTCACGAAAATGTACCATGTTCGTGGAGTTTGGGGCGAGGAAGGTATTACTTGTAAGGATTGTGGGCATTTTATCTCTAAGGCCGAGCATATGGCTAACTTACATTCAGGGAGTTATTAGAATTTTAAAAAATAAAAAGGCGATCAAAACTGATCGCTATTTTTTTTATTATTTTTTAAGTATGCGTGTGGCAATTGTAGGTAGTTTCATCTTTACTACTTTACCTGGCTGTGTACGATTATCTACATCAAGATCTACCACTACAGCTCCGCAATAGCTACAATGTCTAACAGCAGCATATGAATCATTGTTTTCATAAGGAACCTTGAATATAGTCTCCAGGCTGTGGAGTCCTACTTTGCAATTGAAAATTATGCTTTCTTCTTTAAAATAGAAAGGCTCAGTATTTTCTTTGGCCCATTCTTGTAAATTGATAGGATCTGGACTAATTAGAAATTGTTTACATATGCCTGGGTATTGCTCAAGGATCAATCTTACTCTTTCTTCTTTAATAGTTCCGGCAAATGAACCTTTTCCTAGAAATAGCTCTCTGGCATCTAGGTGTAGCTGTTCAGTGTATCCGCAGAGCTGACAGAATAGTTGCTCATTTATCATTGGCGGCCTCCAGTTTGTTTGGTTTATATATTTGCTTTTTATTCCACTCCCCTGTTTGAGGATATTAGCACTACTAAAGAATGTGTCAATGGCAGGTATGCTATATTATTTAATTGTTGAAATTGATTGATTTATTATGGGCATATAGTGAAACATAAGAAATGCTAGTAGGGCCAGGATACCTGTAATGAAGAGTCCACTATCAATAAGTCCTTTGTTTTTTACTCTGAACTTTTTGGGGATGAAGTGATATCTTTTTTTCTTTGGCGAAAGTAGCTCTACTCCTGGATAGTTTAGTCCATCTAAAAATATGTGGCTAAAATATGCCAGGGCAATTATCCATGGCATGAGTGGATGAAATTGTCTGAGAAATATTAGAGAAAGAAAAAAGAGAAGAGCAACTGGAATGAGGGAATGAAAATATGTGCGGTGTTTGGCAATATTCTTGTAGCCGTTAAATGCGCCCCCGCCAATGTGGTGAATATATGCGTCATCAGCATCAAGGTCAGGAAGTAGTGCCACAAAAGCGCCTATTACAATATAGACGATGGAAAATTGGTCAACCATACCTAGAAGTACAGCTAACCAGACTGTATTGGCGCCTATTGTGGCATGAGTTCTACCGGTCATTGACGTAGTATTTATTTAGAATGAATAATATGCCTATTAGTAGTAAGGGCAGTATTAGTATCGAGCCTATAATGACAAATGTTTGCATATTTGCATTTTGCATAAAAAAGACACTAAAGGCAAAGGCAAGGATCAAAAAGCTAATTCCGCCATACAGCGGTTTTTTTGTAGCAAAGAGAAATGCCAGTAAGACAATAATAGCGGGTATTAAATGCATGAAGAAAGCTACAAGAGCTTGTGGGATACTGTAGCCTTCGGCAAACACATCCAATGAGAAGATTGACAAGAAGAGAATATATATTATGGACAGAACTCTTGGAGTCCAGTAAATTATTTTTTTCATATTATTTTTTTTAGTTTTTGCTTAAACCTTTTTAATGTGCTATATTAATACCTTTTGTTAAATAAAAATAAATAATAAAAAAATGGGAGGGAACCATGAACAGTTCTGAGAAGGATTTATTAAAAAAGATTGATAAGACAGATGCAATTACGCAAAAAGTAATGAAATCTTGTTCTGGTGTTAAGTCTGAGAACTATAGTGAGACTTATAAATCTTTTTTAAGAAAAATCTGGAGAACACTTAATTTTAATAAAATTGATTAAGTGTTTGGCTGGCAAGAAATTGTCAGCCTATTTTATTTGACAAATATTTATAATTTGGTAAGTTTAAGTGTCAGTTAATCGTGTATTAAAATTAAGGAGGATATAATAGTGTTTCAACCATTATTTAAGCTATTTAAATGGTACGATCATCTTAAGGAGCCCTGGCATCTTGTATTAGGCCTGGGATTTGTAATGATAACTTTGATTGGCGTTAGCTCTGACAGTAATTTTATTTCTTATCTTTCTGCAGCGGTCCTTATGATTGTTGTATTGCCGCGAATGTATTACGTGATGATAAGAACTGAAACAAAAAATGATAATAGTAGAAGTGTATAAAACTTAGGTACATTACTCTTACGCAAAGTAAGAGTTTTTTTATTCTTCTAATCTTATATCAGCACCAAGTTTTGACAGTCTCTGCTCAAGGCGCTCATAGCCTCTTAAGATTGGATAGATATTTCTGAGTGTTGACTCCCCTTTTGCTCCTAGCATGGCAACGAGTATGATTACTGCTGGACGAAGAGCTGGGGGGCAAACAAGTTCTGCTGGTCTTAACTTTGATGGGCCCGTGATAGTGACACGATGATTGTCGATTAGTTTTATGCGCGCGCCGAGCTTATTTAGTTCTGGGAAATATATGGCGCGCTCTTCGTATGTCCAATCATGGATAAAGGTTTCTCCTTTGGTTTTAGTTGCGATTGGGACAAAAAAAGGAAGGTTGTCTTGGTTTAGGCCTGGAAAAGGCATGGCATGAATTTTTTCATCTAGTGCATTTAGTTTAGACGGATACGTTGTGATATCGACTAATTTGGTTTGCTTGTTGTATGATCTATATTTTTTTCCTAGCTTATATTTGAATCCCATTTTTTGTAGCTTGAGTAATTCTAATTCTAGAAATTCGATTGGGGCTCTTTTGATTGTGATGCTAGAGTTTGTGATGATAGCGCTTGATAGAAAAAGCATGGCATCGATTGGATCTTCTGAGATGGTATAGCTAACGCGCTTGTTAAAACTTTTCTTTCCTGTAATTTCTAGCGTGCTGGTGCCAATGCCTTTTATTTTTACACCGAGTGTTTGCAGAAAGAAGCAGGTATCTTGAACCATGTAGTTTGCTGAGGCCATTCTAATTATTGATTTTCCTGGAATTTGAGCTGCGGCAAGTAGTGCGTTGCCTGTTACAGTGTCCCCTGTTTCATAGAGAGCAAACTCTGCTGGTTTAAGTTTTTTTGTGTTGACATCAAAACTGCTTTTAGTTGTTTTGATATTCATGCCTAAATTTTCTAAGGCAAAGGTGTGTGGTTTGACTGTACGAGATCCGAGACGGCAACCGCCTGCTTGAGGAAGTGAATACTTTTTTTGTTGACCTGCAAGAGCTCCTAGAATATATATTATGCTTCTGGTACGCTCTGCTGCTTTTTTATCTATTTTATCAAACCTGTATTTCTTAGGTGGCTTGATTATTAGGTTTTTACCTTTTTTTGTAATTTTGACACCAATACTTGTTAGTACTTCTATAAGTCGATTGATTTCTTCAATTTGGGGCACATTTCTAAGAGTGGTTTCTCCTTTGTTTACTAGGGAACCAATAAGAGTCGCAGTGGCAGCGTTTTTACTTGGATTTACGGTAATTTGGCCACTAAGTTTTTTACCGCCGTTGATTATAAATTGAGGCATATGTTTTAGTTGAAATTGTTAATGATTCATGATAATCTGTAGGTAAGAATATCAAATATTATTTATTAAATCAAGCTGAAATGACTCTTGCTCACAGAAGAATTATATATTCTATTTTTATTGTAGCTTTTTTGGTTATTTTGCCATTGATCATACTTCACTCGACTGGCTATAGGTTTAATAGTAAAAAAAGTATTTTGCAAAAAACCGGTATTATTTTTCTCGAATCCAAACCAAAGGATGTTGATATTTTTATTAATGGAAAAATTGTTGAAAACAGATCCCCTGTTAGAATTAAAAACTTGCTACCTAATAAGTATGATATAAGAATTAGCAAAGAAGGATACATGGACTGGCAAAAAAGAGTTGACGTGTATGATGGGCAAACTACTTTTTTGCAATATGTTCGATTGTTTAAAGATAATGGACAGCCTGGGGCATTAATCTCAGGTGACATATTAGAAATGCAAAAAGGTAAAAATGATAATGCGCTACTGCTTAAAGAACTTCGAGATGGATACGAGTTGGCCTTGTATGACTTTGAAAGTAATGAGGAACTTATTATTTTTGAGTCTAATGTAGAGCTTAGTTCTTTTAAATTTGTAGAAAATGACAATAAAGTGCTTGTGCGAACTGGTGGAGATTATTGGCTAATTGATACTGCAGAGCCTGAAGAGAGAGTTTATTTGAACGATAAAATTGGTGAATCATTTGAAAACTTGAAGCTGGATGAATTTAATAGTAATTTTATTTTTTATCAAAGTCTGGGGCAATTAAAAAGATTGAATTTATCTGATGACAGCATTTATGAGCTTGAGTTTTATCCAATTGATTATTTAGTTCGCGGTGATGAATTTTATTTACTGACTGAGGATAGCTTGAATTCCATTTTTTTGAAGAAGTTCAGACTGGCTGACAGTACGCAGCCTGAAGTACTTCTTAGTCTTAGTACGGATAGTGATTACAAGCTCGAATACGCAGATGATTCATTTGTGTTGATATTTAATGATGATAGGTTGATTGTGCTTGATCAAGAAGAAAAGTCAAAGGAAGTTATTGCTGGAGTTGATTACTATGAGTGGAATGGATCTAAAACTGAGTTTTTATTTGGCAATGATTTTGAGTTGTGGAGCTATAGACCATATGAAGAGTATGATAAATATATATTATTCACTAGAACTGGTGAAGATATTAAGATGGCTTGTTGGTACAAGCCTGATACACATCTATTCTTTGTAGCTGATAATAACATTAAGGTTATTGAAAATTTGGTGAGCGATAGAGTGGTTAATGAAATTATTGGGACTGATAGAATTGATTTTGCTGCTGCAAATAAAAAAGGCGACAAACTATATTTTGTCGGCCAGGTTGGCGGGGATAATGGTCTATTTGAAATACAAATTCTAGATGATTAATTTGTCTTGCAATTTATCTTTGGATAGAATTTGAGCCTCTAGAAGTGAATCAAAAGTTCCGGCATCTATCCAGGCATTTTCTACTTGTGCTACTTGCAATTGCCCTTTGTCTAAGTACCAATTATTAACATCAGTAATTTCGAGCTCTCCGCGGGGGCTCGGTTTTAAATTCTTGGCAACTTCAATTACTTGGTTGTCATAGCAGTAGAGTCCAGTAACGGCAAAATTACTTTTTGGAGTAGCTGGTTTTTCTTCTATTGAGAGAGCCTTTTTATTTTCATCAAACTCTACTACACCAAATCTTTCTGGATCACTGACCTTTTTGGCAAATACTTTTGCACCTGATTTAAAATTTTTAATTTCATCTGTTAGATCATCTTCAAAAATATTGTCACCGAGGATCATAACAACTGGCTCTTGGTCAATAAAGTTTTCTCCAATCATGAAAGCTTCGGCTAAGCCTTTAGGTTCATCTTGTATTTCATATGTGAAGCGTGCATTGAATTTTGATCCACTGCCGAGGAGATTTAAGTAGTCACCGGCTTGCTCAGGAGCAACTATGATTAGGATTTCAGTTATGCCAGCTTTAAGTAGGGTGTTTAGGGGATAATAAATCATGGGTCTGTTGTAGACCGGGAGTAATTGCTTTGAAGTTACCTTGGTAACTGGTTTCAGCCTGGTGGCTGATCCGCCTGATAGAATTATTCCACGCATAAAGTTGATTTTTTAGTGTCTTACATTTATGATAAGATTAAATTAGATATTATGCAAATAAAATTCTTAAAAAATGGCTTTTTTAGCCTTATATTTGCCTTAGTGGTAATTTTGGTGCTGATTAACTTTTTTTGGCTTAAATCGGCTGTTTTGGGCTTAATTTTGGGTATATTTTGGCTGTTTGGACCCGTAGCTGGATTGATTGGAGCTAGATATGGTAAATTTGATAGTAACCTGGAAAATAATGGTTTTGGATTAGTCCTCAGTTTAGTTGGAATAGTCTTTATTTCATCATTGCTGTTTTATACCATTGGGCTAAGTGACTTAGTTATTTTGCTCATATTTATTTTATTATCTGTGCTGGTTTATGGTTTAAGCTTCGGCTCAAAGCTTAAACTAGGTGTTGTTCAATTGAATAAATTTATTGATAAACAGAGTATTATATTTTTTGTATTGTACTTTATTTTTTTTATAGCATTAATAGTGTTAATGCTTACTAGCCAATCTGGTGAGGCCCTTAGAAGTCCGTTTGAAGTTTTACCAACTGCTTTTTTTCTTTTATATTTTTTGGCAACATTTATCCTAGCTTATTTTTTACTATCTAAGTCTAGCTTTGTTCGATCAAAACTGATTCTAATTGCTTGTCATTTCTTTCTGAGCTTTATGATAGGTGTAGTAGTTTACCTGGTTGGTTACGGATTTGATCCATTTGTTCATCGAGCGGCTGAGCTTAAGCTGTCGGAGCTCGGTTATATCTTACCTAAACCATATTACTATATTGGGCAATACAGTTTAGTTGTTTTTATTAGTAAGATTTTTGTTTTATCCATTGAAACGGTTGACAAGTTGCTTGTGCCAGTTGTGAGTGCGCTGTCTTTACCTGTTATTGCTTATAGTTCACTTAAGAAGCTAGTTAAAGATAGGCAACTTTTATTAATTAGTATTGTTGCAATTTTATTTGTAGTGACTCCCCTATTTTTCTATACTGTTCCTCAAAGCCTGGCAAATTTATTTTTAATTCTTTTGACGTTTATCCTGTTTGGTAAAATTGCAAGCAATCAGAAGGTCTCTGTCTGGTACTCCCTATTTGCACTATCTATTTTTTTAATTCATCCTTTGTCTGGAATTCCTGCGTTTATATTAGTAGGTTTGTCACTACTTAAGCGTGGAGTCATTAAAAAAGTGTTTATTCTAATCTCTAGTTTTTTAATACCATTATTTTTTCTTGTTGGATCTCAAATAAGTAATTTCAAGGTAAGCTTATCTTTGTCTAGCTTTTCTAATCTTTATGGAATTTTTAACAGAAGTTTTGAATATCTTTCTTTTTATTCGGTGTATCATTTTATATATTTCATTTCATTTAATTTGGTTTTACTTTTACTTTTAGTCCTCATTGCTGGCGGGTACTCCTTGTTTAAAGCAAAAAAAACTCATGCAATGAGCTTTATGTTATCTGGATTTATTATTTTAATTGTAAACTTAATTGTACTTGGATTTGTCGAGTACAGATCAGTGATTGATTATGAGCAGGCGGAATTTGCCAAAAGGCTGTGGCAGATCATTGTATTAGTAGTATCTCCTTTATTTGTTATTGGAATTTACTATATATCTAGTAAAATCATGCAGTTAAAGGCTGGGAGGATTATATTAATATTATTAATTTCATCTGCTGCAACAATATCTCTTTATTTGTCTTATCCTCACAGCGATGCTTTTAATAAGAATAGAGGCTACTCTATTAGTCAGGCTGACGTTAGGGCAGTACGCTTAATTGAGATAGATAGTAATGGCGAGGATTTTATTGTGCTATCAAATCAATCAACTGCGGCAGCTGGACTTCAGGAATTTGGATTTAAGGCTTACTACAGTGATTTATTTTATTACCCAATCCCAACTTCAAGTCCTTTGTATGAAATTTATCTTAGAATGGTATATGACGGCCCTAGTCTGGATCTAATTAATGAGGCAAGGGATCTTAGTGGAGTTAGTAAAGTATATTTTGTTATAAATGATTATTGGCTTGATTCCAAGAAAAGAGTTGAGCAGGCTTCATTGATATCTGATTTGCATATGAATGTGGACAATAAAGTGTGGGTGTTTAGGTTTGAGAAATAAAACACCCCAGAAGATTTGAACTTCTGGGGTTTGTTTATTTAAATGAACATTTGGAAATCTATTCCTGTTAGATTTCCTTTTTTATTTTGATAATTTTTCATTTGAGCGTTTTTTAATGCTCGGTCGCATTTTTTAATTGTTTTTTTTGAAACTGTTTCTGGCTTGCTCCTGGATAGAACCCAGGTGAGTATTTTTTTCCAGTTTCTTATAGCAAGCGCCATGAAGGAGAGCAGGATTAATGCTCCGCCAGAACCAAGAAAGAAATTTGGATGCATTGTGTCGAAGACGAACTCATCTTTTGGAATAATTGTTATATATCCAAGAATTATTGCAATACCGGCAAAAAGCATGATTGCGGGAATTTCTTTTATTGCTTTCAATTTCTTCTCCTTTATCTTTTGTCTGCGGGCAGATGTAGCTTTCCCACGGAGCGAGCGTGACAGAGCCTTCTTTCAGTTTCAAGTTCGTATACGAATACGTCTACCATATAGTATTTAAATTTGTTGTTTGGATTATCTCGCATTTCATTTAGTTTGCTTTTGATATTCTCTCCTGGTTTTAGCTCGTAGATGTCTTCGCGTTTAACTTTCATCAGTTCATCACTATCTTCACCTGATAGAGTGCTAATAAAATGTGGGTGCAATACTGTTTCTTGGCACCCGTCGCAATCGTATATTAGATTGCATGATGATATTCCAAATCCATGAATGCAATTTTCGCATTTGCCATTTGGGATAACTGGTACTAAGTTTGGCTGACCTGTGAGGTCGAGCAAAGCTTGTACTTCCACCAGTGTTAAATAGAATTTTACGGAGTCTTGTTTAAATCGCCGAGCGTCTTCACTAAGCTGAGGACAGCCACCTTCTTCATTACTATTTAATTTTTCGTGTAATTTTTCTCCTAGCCTTTTAATAATTGCATTACGTGTTATCTCTTCCATTGATCCTCCAATTTTTATGACTATTATATTTAATTTTTTTAATGAACAATCGTATTAATATAGCATATATTGATGAATTTGTCAAGTATATGCTAGTTTTAGCCTAAAAAAAGAACCTGGGATGCATTTCCAGGTTTTTTAGCTTGTGCGCCGATTTCCAGCGTAAAAGTATGCTCCAGTGAGAATTAGTGCTGGGATCGCAAGTATTAGAGTTAAAAAGCCGGTAACAGCTAATCCTATAAACATTTTGTAAATGAATTTTATGGCATTGTATATGCCTGTTTTAGCGTTCATGTTCTTCCTTTCTGGGAAATTCCAGTTTATATTTTTCATATAAATCCATTGGAAACTTGCCTGTTTTTTCCGTGATGTTTGAAATCATTTTTATAAAATGTGCTATGACGATTACTCTTTCTTTGCCTTGGTATTGCCTAAACGTGCTGGTGTCGGTCATGGGTCCTCCATTTATTTTATTTTTGTTATCTTATACGTTTTTTTTATTTTTGTCAATATTTACTCATACCTTAATGCTTCAACTGGATCAAGAGATGATGCACTTTTTGCTGGATAAAAACCAAAGATAATTCCAGTTAGTATCATAAATATTACTGAGATAAGTATACCTGGAATTGAAACTACAAAAGCAATTGCAAAACCTTGCGAGGCGGCAACTATAGATATGGCGAGGGTAATGAGTACACCGAAAATTACTCCTATCACTCCTCCAAGCGAAGTGATTAGAATGGCCTCTGCTAAAAATTGCTTCATGATGTCTGCGCTTTTTGCTCCGACTGATTTTCTTAGACCGATTTCGTATGTTCGTTCAAGCACTGAAACATACATAATATTCATAACACCGACTCCCCCGACGATTAGAGATATTGAAGCAATGGCAACAAGAAAGATAGTCAGGCCATTCATAATAGTGTCCATCATCTCCATGGCTTCAGATGAACTGATAACTGCAAAATCATCTTTATTCGGATCTGTTATTTCATGCTCTTCGCGTATGATGGCTGTTATCTCATCTACTGATTGATCGGCATTGTCCATGTCGACTACGCTACCCATAATGAAACTGACGTGATTAATGCCAAGTAATTTTTTTTGCAAGGTTCTAAGAGGCATGATGATCATATCGTCAAAATCAAGAAATGTCCCGGTGCCAATATTTTCTCTAACTCCGATGACTTTGTATTTTCTTTTATTTATTGAAATCTTTTTGCCTATTGGATCATCGTTGCCAAAGAGGTCCTCTGCTATCTCATAGCCTAAAATGACGACTTGAGCCAGTGATTTATCCTCGTCTTCTGTAAATGGCCTGCCTTTTTCAATCTCGTTTTTATCAATCTCAAAAAATCCTTCCGTGACGCCCCAGAGTAGCCCTACTTTATTTGTTCCTTGGTATGAAACAATTTCTTGACCCAGCACGCCTGAGTAGACCCTGGAGATGTTTGGATGCTTTTCCATTTCTTCGGCATCTTCTATTTTTAGAGTAGTTATTTCAATACCTGAGGCCATAGCACCTGCATTTTCGCTTGAAGCATGAGCGGTATTTGGTACTTTGACTTCAACTTCGATATAGTCAGTGCCAAAAACTTCAACTTGATCCATAATGAAGCTATTGAGTGATTCCCCGGCATTGATAATAGCTATGACTGAAGTAATACCAATAGTAATACCAAGTACGGATAGTATTGTCCTACTTCTGTGGCGTTTAAATATTTTTGATGCAATAGTCAAATTATTGAACATATTATTCTGCTCTTAGGGCTTCAACTGGTTGAAGCTTAGCGGCTTTATTTGCTGGATATGAACCAAAAAGAATACCAACGCCGGCTGATACACCGAGGGCTAAAAGTATGGACGGAACTGTTACAATGAAATCCCAGTCAAAACCGGCTAGTGTTGCACCGACTGAGACTAGGTAAGAAATGAGAACTCCACCAATTATTCCGATTAGCCCTCCGAGAAGTGTTAGGGTAGCTGATTCTACAAGAAATTGCCTGAGTATGTTTGACCTGGTAGCACCAACTGATTTTCTAAGACCTATTTCTTTGGTTCTCTCAGCTACACTGACGAGCATAATATTCATGATACCTATTCCGCCGACTAGAAGTGATATGGCGGTAATGCCAGCAAGGAAAAATCTGATAGCGTCAGTGACTGATCCAATGACGTTCAAAGCTTGGTCTATTGAGCGAGCAGTGAAATCGTCGTAAGTCGGATCATCTATATCATGGTTTTCTCTGATAGTTGCCCTTATTTCTTCTAGTACATAAGGAAGGTTGTCGGGATTATCAACTTTACCCCTGATCATTGAGACATGATTTATGCCGAGTAGTAATTTTTGGACAGCTTTGATTGGAAGATAAATTTGTTCATCTTTGTTTTCAAAGGCGATTGTGCCAAGTTCTTCCCTAACTCCGATGACTTTAAAACTGTGTTTTTTAATTTTAATACTTTGCCCAACTGCATCGCCTGTACCAAAGAGATCTTTTTTTACAGTTGAACCTAGAACAGCTACTTTTGAAATGCTTTTTGACTCCTCGTCTGTAAAAAATCTTCCTTCAGACACTTCTCCTGGCTCGACGGACAGGAAGTCTCCATTAACTCCTAAAAATGTTGCGTCAGTCTTTTGATTTTGATAAGTAACCGTATCGATCCCTCTAACATAGGGGGTGACTGCGGTAATATGGTTTATTTTTTTAAGATCATCAATTTCCTCGAGCTTGAGTGTCGTCACGACTATACCCATGACTGAAGCTGGCGGACCGTCATCTGCGGCTGCGCCTGGAGCCACGGCAAATACATCTGTACCAAAACTGGAAAGCTCGTTGACTATAAGGCTTTGCGCGCCTGCGCCAACTGAGATAATGACAATAACTGAGCCAACGCCGATTATTATTCCTAGCATGGTTAAAAAGGCCCTCTTTTTCTTACTTCGAAGGCCTTGGAGTGAGAGTTTAATTGCGGAAAATATATTCATTTATTTTATAAGTCCATTGTGAACATCAACGCGTTTTTTTACTTTTAAATCTGAGACGACCAAACCATCTTTTAGTTTTATTATTCTTTTGGCGGTGTTGGCGGTGTATTGTTCATGGGTAACCATAATAATGGTTTTATTTTTTTTATTGAGTGCATCAATGATTTCCATTACTTGTTGTCCTGATTTTGAATCAAGGTTTCCAGTTGGCTCATCGGCAAAAATGACATCTGGATCATTAACAAGAGCCCTAGCTATTGCTACGCGCTGCTTTTCTCCACCTGAGAGTTGGTTTGAGAGATGATCTAGTCTGTGTTCTAGTCCAACTGATTTGAGGGCACGTGTTGCGGCGCCTACTTTGTCTGAGTGATCTTTTGAGTATTGCAGGGGCAAAATGACATTTTCTAATACTGAAGTTCTGGGAAGAAGATTAAATGATTGAAAAACAAAGCCTAATTTTTTATTTCTAAGTTCAGCCAGCTTGTTATCATCAAAGCCGGTGATATTTTCTCCTTCAAAGATGAATTCTCCTGAGCTTGGGCGATCTAGAAAGCTTAGGATGTGCATTAGGGTTGATTTGCCGGATCCTGATGGGCCCATAATGGCGATGAATTCGCCCATTTGTATTTCAATGGTAATCCCATGAAGAACTTTCGTAATTACTTCATCAGTTTCAAATTGCTTATGGATGTCGCTTATTTCAATGAGTTTATTAGGCATATTATTTTCCGTTTTTAACGAAGGTAATAATTGTATCGCCGTCTGAGAGGCCAGTTAGTATTTCATAAAAGTCATCACCTCTGAGACCCGTGGTAACTTTGCGCTCTTCAACCTGGTCAATATTTAAAATTTCAACTATCCTGTCGCCATTTCTTTGTTTAACTGCTCTAATTGGTACTTTTAAGACATTTGATTTTTCTGTCGTTTTTATAGTCACGTTGGCAGTCATGCCTGGTTTGACATTATCTTTTCCGTCTGCGAATTGAACCTTGACTTGGTAATAGACAACGTCAGAGATAATTGTTTCTGCTGGATCAATAAAAGTAACTGAGCCATAAAAAATCATATCATCGCCAAATGAATCAAGAGTTATTTCTGTTTCTTGGCCGACTGCTATTTTGGCAATATCAGATTCTGGAATGTCGACTTCTATTTCAAGCTCTGAGTTACCAATCATTTCAATTGCTGGTGTAGCAAGGGATGTTTGCTCACCGACTTTGTAGTTTATTTCAGTGATTACACCACTGACTGGGGATGTTATAATGGCATCTGATAGATTGGCTTGAGCTCTGGCTAGGCGCGCTCTAGCAGCAGTAATTTCATAGTTTTCTGGATCTGCTTTTTTTAGTGCTAGTTGGGCTCTAGCTAGTTGAAGTGTGTCTTCTGCCGCTGCTACTGCGTCGGCTGCTTTTGTGATCTGATCATCAAAGTATGCGATCTTGTTTGTCCAATTTGTTTCTGATGTTTGAATTGCAGTTTTTGAGGCCTGGATCGTTGTTTGTTCGGTTTCTGTATTCGTAATAAGTGTATTTAATTCAGTTTGAGTGAGCTTTGATGATGTAATTGTTCTGTCAAGCGCATAATGAGTATGGCTTAAGCATTCTTGCACTTGCGTTAATGTCTCCATGACTTCATCGGCTACCTCTAGTATTTGAGCATTGGTATAGTCACTTGTTATTAGACTGGCTGCAGTGCTTGAGTTGTCAGCTGAAGCTTCTGCTGTAGCTTGGCTTTGATTGGCAATTGGGACTGCGCTTGAATCAAGCGCACCAAGAGTGTCTTTTGCGTCGGCATCATTTAGAGTATCATCAACTGTGCTTAATGCTTTGGTTACATCAACTAGCTCATTTTCAATCGTTACAATTAATGTGTCTTTTAGGTTTTTAAGTTCGGTTATTTTTTGGAGTTTTAAATTTTCTAGATCATTTTTTTGTGATTCAAGGGCTTGCTCTTTTTGCTCAACAGTTATTTCTGAAATACGTATATCTTCCGGAGTGGAGCCTGCTTGAATTTTTTCTAGATCGGCTTGAGCCTCTAGAACCTGACTATTTAGGGCGCCAGCGTCTAGAGTTGCTAGGGTTTGACCTTTTTTTACAGTACTTCCTTTTGCAGTATGGATGCGAGATATGCGACCGCTAGTTTTGAAGTTTAACTTAATGTCTTCGGCTGAAGAAACTCCTCCGGTTGCGTCAACTGTTTGCATTACTGTACCAAATTCGACATTGGCTGTGACATATTCCACTTTATCTCCTCCTGAAGTTAGCTTAGCTATTATGATAATAACAACTAAAACTACGGCTGATATGATTATTATTTTTTTCTTCTTGCTCATAGATATTATTTTAATTTTTGAATTAATAAATCTTCTGCCATTTTAGGGTTGGCTTTACCGCGTGACTCTTTCATAACTCCTCCTAGGAAAAATTTTAATAGGGTATCTTTTCCTGCTTTAAATTCTTTAACTTGATCTGGGTTATCTTCAATTACTTTATCAACTATTGGCTCGAGATCTCCAACGTCTTCCATAAGATGCATACCTTGGTCTTCTAAAATATCAGTTGGATCACCCCCAGTTTTCAACATTTGAGTTAAAAGTTGCATGGCACTGGTTGAATTGACTCTGTTTTTGTAGATAAGGGTGATAAATTCAGCAAAATTTTCAGGGGTAATTTTTAGGTTTAGAAAACTTATTTTACGCAGAGTCATTAGTGATTGAAGTTTGTTTATGAGCCAGTTAGCAGTCAGTTTGCTTAATTTTTTCTTATATTCATCCCATGCGGCCTCATCGTCGAGCTCAATTTCATCTAGGTCAGCCAGCCAGGCTCTGAGCTCACTCATTGTATTTTCTGTAAATGCTGCGAGGGCATCATTTGCAATCAGAATTTTAGCGTCTGGGGTTGAAAAACCGTATTGTTCTTGGAAGCGCTCTATTTTAGCAGCCGGTAGTTCGCCTAGAACTGATCTTATCTTTTTGACATACTCTTGACTAAATTTCAGAGGTGGCAAGTCTGGCTCTGGGAAATACTTATAATCACTCGCCTCTTCTTTTTCTCTTTGAGAGAAGGTTTTTTGATCTTTGTCGTGCCAGCCACGAGTTTCTTGGATAATTTTCTCTCCTTGATCTAGTAGTTTTGACTGTCTTATAATTTCATATTCTACTGAGCGTTCAACTGATTTGAATGAATTTAGGTTTTTTATTTCCACTTTAGTACCTTTTTTACCTGTATCACTGACTGAAATATTTACTTCACAGCGCATTTGTGATTTTTCCATGTCAGCATCTGATATATTTAATGATCTGAAAATTTGCTGAAGTGTTTTACAGAACTGCCTGGCCTCTGGGCCAGTTTTGATATCAGGCTCAGTGACTAGCTCCATCAGAGGAACACCAGCGCGATTCAGGTCAATCAGAGTGTAGTTTTCACCTGCTGGATGCACTGACTTACCAGTATCTTCTTCAAGGTGAATTCGCGTTATTCCAATTTTATTGCCATTTATTTCAATAAAACCTTTTTCACAAATTGGTTGATCAAATTGCGAAATTTGATAGCCTTTAGGAAGGTCAGGGTAAAAATAGTTTTTACGATCAAACTTAGACGTTTTTGCAATTGTGCAATCTAAAGCAAGGCCTGCCTTGATGACCATTTTTACTGCATTTTCATTAATTACAGGAAGAGAACCTGGTTGAGAGGTGCAAACAGGACAAATACTAGAATTAGGCTCAAGTTCTTCTATTCCTATCTTATTTGAATTGTTTGGGCAACCACAAAACATCTTGGAATTGGTTTTGAGTTGAGCATGGATTTCCAAGCCTATTGTAGGGCTATATTTGTTTTCTTTCATATAGTTAGATTAACATAATTGGGGAAAATAAAAAAGAGCCAACTAAATTGGCTCTAGCTCTCCCTCAAGAGCGTGAATTTTTAATAAATAGGCCCCAATTTTACCAGCTAACTCTCCAACAAAATCGTCTGGGTTGAATAATGAAAATAAATATTGTTGTTTTTCGTAATTTAGCTGAATTTGCTTACCATAAGTTACAATAAATATAAATGGTACGTCGGTAATGGCTCTTATTTTTTTCATTTGCTCAATTGATTTTTGATATTTTTTATTGATGAGCAATATGACTCCAGCTGAGTTTGATTTTATTTTTGGGAGCAATTTGCTAAAATATATTTTTTTGTACGGATAATCGTGAAGCTCTAGAATTTCGATACATTCGCTCTTGCACTCACTGTGATTACCGATTATATAGCTGACAATATTATTATTTGTTGATCGCACGCCTTTTCTCCTTTTTTTCTACTGAATGGTTTTTATAATATTATCGTGGATTTGATCAATTGTCAATAGCTTATTGTTATGAGTGCACTTAATACTTGTCCAGTAGTTGTATTTTTTGGCTAAGTATTTGTATGCATTTGCTGCTTCAGTTAGATGATTCTTATTTCTTTCATGTCCGTCGCGAGATCCTTTGATGTATTCTTTACCTATTTTACTTCTATATTTCATTAATCTCCTAACAATTACTGGGTCAACGTCAAGATATATCACCATGTCGGGTTTTGGAATTTGGAAAGTATTGAATTCCATTCGAGCTAACCATTTTAAAAATTGATCTCTTTTTTTTCTACTTCGAATTTTGCTTGCTTGATGAGCCATGTTTGAAGTTGCATAACGATCCAGAATGACAATATTGCCTTCTTTAAGCCATTTGTTTATTTTGTCTTTTGCTTCAAACCTGTCACAGGCAAAAAAGAGAGACGATATATGCGGGTCGAGCTTGGCTGCATCACCAAATTTGTTATTTAAGTAGTCATCTACCATGAGTCCGAAGATTTGCTTTCCGTGCCTTGGAAATGCAAATGTGGCTACTTTCTTGCCATCTCTTCTTAGATAATTTATTAATTTTTTAGTTTGAGTTGCCTTACCTGAGCCATCAATGCCTTCTATTACTATTAGTTTACCTTTTTTCATATATACTTTTTGATTATTTTAAAATACAAGTTAAACATTGGATTGCCAATGTATGTTAGTAAAGGATTATTTAACTGTTGAAACTCAATTTTACCAGTCATAAAATCATACAGAGCATAGTCATCTGCTTTTCTTTCTTTTTGAATGCGTTTTCTTTGCTTTAAGATAGTAGCAAAATTTCTAATTATCCACCAGTAGGCCTTGAGGCGTTCAAAGAAAAAACCACGTGTGATTGAGAAAAATATTAAACCTAGTTCCATTATGAGACACATTGGAGCGATAAGCAGTAGTGTTTTTAATTTGAAGAATTTCAATAGAAGATAATATCTATTTTTTTCTAACCAGAAATATCTAATCTTGTTTTTTTTGCTGGGGAATTTGTAGTTATGATGAACTACTGCACTGCTTAGGGCAAGCATGCTCCATCCGGCAAGTCTGGCTCTGAAACAAAAATCTGAGTCTTCATGATAGGAAAAATAGTTATTATCTAGCAGTCCGATTGATTTTAGGACCTCGGGCCTATTACAACAGCGGTAAAGGATAAGTAAGCTGGTTCATAGGAGTTTGTATTAAAGTTCTTTATACTCTCCCCTTCTCCATAGCAAAAACCAAAACCAAGATACTGATAAGCGTTACCAAATGTATTTACTTTACTAGTATCTGGATATCTAGTAATTAAGGGTTGGACTAGACCAAGATTTTTATCCTTGTCCATGGCCTCTACTATCTTTGTCAGCCAGTCGGGCTCAACAACAGTATCATCGTTAAGTAGGGCGATATAGTCAGCCTTTTGATCCAGGGCATATTTAATGGCCTGATTTGTACCTTCTGCAAACCCCTTATTTTCTGTGTTATGTATAATTGTGTCAAAATTGTGCATTTTAGTTTGCCAGCTGGCTAGAATATCTTTTGTTTTATCTTTAGAGCCATTGTCAACCACAACTAAATGCCAATCAGATTTATCATAGTCCATGTTATGCAGAGATAAAAAAAGATCGGACAAATATTTTTCCGAGTTCCAGGTGACTATGCAAATGTAGACTTTATTTTTCATCGAGTGTATCTTTTCTAACTACTTTAGTAATACCCCGCTCCATTTTTTCAAGACGGACAAAAATTCTAAACATAAGATAAAAGACTACTACAACTGCTGTATAGAGAACAAGGTCAGCCCCACGACCGATGCCGAGAAGATTAGCTAAAAAGGTTAGTGACTCTGGCGAGATAAAGGCGGCGGCGGCGGCAATCCAGAAAACTAACCACATTACGAATTCAGTTGGTTTAATGTCTCTTCTTTTAAATTTTAAGACGACTCTTGTGATTGCGAAGAGTACAAAAATGATTGCGAGAACTTGAATGGCGTTGAAATTCATATTATTTAATTAGTTTAGCGGTGAATAATTCTTTTAATATTTTAAAACCCCCAGCTATACCTTGCCCATATTCATTGTAAACTACTTTAACTGGTACTTCAAGGTAGCGCAACTTATGCATTTTAACTAAATATGGATATTCTGATGCATGAGCCATTCTGTCTTGGGTTAGGTAGAGCTTAGGTGCTACGGATGAACTGAAGGCACGCATGCCATTGTGAACATCAGTTAGCCTAAGTCCGGTGAATAGATAGTTGATTATTTTAGCTACTGGGATTATTAGGTATTTTTTGGTCCATGGAATCTTATTTGACTTATCTAGAATTTTTGAGCCAAAGACAACGTCGGCTTTTTTTTCTTTAATGGGGTTAATTAAATTTGGAATATTTTCTGGCTTATGCTGCCCATCGCCGTCCATGTGCACGATTATGTCGGCCCCATTTTTCATGGCATAATCTGTGCCAGTTTGCAGAGCTGCTCCTTGGCCTCTATTAATCTTATGCTTAAGAACTGTGTAGCCAAATTCATAATTTGAGTTTGATGCATCATCAACAACTACAATAGCATCAACATATTGATTAAGACGGCTTAAAAAAGAGCTTAAGCGCTCTTTTGGTTCATTATATGCTGGGACGATGGCGACTGTTTTCATAGTATTAAGGTATCATTTTTAAAGATTTTTTTCAAATAAAAAAGGCATCTTTTTTTAGTAGATGCCTTATAGTAAGGGAGAATCACGTATTCGTTTAGCCTTGGATGATATAATCACCCTGAATTCAATCGATCTCTTTGGATCAATCTACTCGGGATCCGACTTTAATCTATATGCAAATTAATCGGTCCCCCTACCCCAACACTATCTTCGAGCGCACTGTTAAATAGCATATATTTTAAAAGATAGGTGGTTTGGGCTATTCCTTTGGGACTAGCAGCATACCAGATCAACTGGTGCTGGCCGTACTCATCTTCGCTAGGCGTAAGTGTACAGTGGAATCGCTATTTGCTTTTCTCGAACCTATATGATTCTCCTCTTTTTTTTGTTTTGTTGTGAATATATCTTATATATTATTTACATATATGTAAAGTGGATAAAATGGTATTCATTTAATCTATATTTGACATATTATATTGTTTATATTAATATGTTAAGTTAATAGAATATAAAATAGAAGGAATTTAGTCAATGCCATTTTTTTCAAATAAAGAGAAAAAGCCAGAAATCGCGATAATAGACAAAATAATTTCGGAATATAAGCCGATATGTCAGCATTGCGAAAAAGAAATTGTTGAGCTTCACAGATTTTTGTCGAACTGTAATGAGGATGCAATTTATGCATGTCCTCATTGCCACAAAATTGTCTGTGGCGGGAGATCTTAGCTGATTTAAATTTAAGCAAAAACCCCATGCGGAAGCAAATTCTGCCTGGGGTCTTTTTAATAGTTGAGTTGTGTCTTTCTTATTCTTCTTTTTTTCTGAAACTAACCGGGTTGTCTGGATCTCCAAATTCTCCTTTTAATTCGCAATTGTTTTCCTGCGCTAATTTACCTATCTTCATAGATATCTGCACTACATTCAAGTTGTCTTTTTCGATATTCATTTTATGAAACGGTTGCCAGTCGCCTGTGGCTCTTGTAAAAGCTTCTTCCAAACTTATAGGAGTGGTATCTCTAAGTTCTGCTGATCTATCTATCATATAATTATTTATTAGTTGGATTATTTGTAATTACTAATCGTACTATTTGCTTATTTTAGCCAGAAGCTGATCTAGTTCTTGCTGCTCATTATCACTAAGGCTATCTAGATTTTGTCTCATGATGTACAGGTTTGCATATTTTCCAGCTTCATCTGTCGTTAAGCCATTTTTAATACCTTTTTCTTCGAGACTCTTAAAAAAGTCCATATTTTCTCTTGGTGGCCATTCTTTTTCCATATATTTTAAACATTAATGTATTGTTGCCAAGCTTTATATAGCTCAGCTGTGGCATATAGATCAGCGATATTATACTTAGCAATATCATCATATCTGCCCTCATCAAACATTTCTTTGACATGGGCCCCTGAGACTCCTTCTTGTTTCGGACTTTTTATGCCAAGTGCCTCACAATACATATGAAGATTGTACCCTTTGCCCCAGACTGCTCCGTAGAATTTGAGTTGATCTTGTAGGTCAATATGCTTGGCATCTGAAAATTGACTATTTAGATATCTATTAGACATTAGATTTTTACTTGGTCTAATCTTATGAACTGCTGATCTTAGTAGTAAGAATGGAATATCAAAACCTCGGCCATTGAAAGTTATGAACTCATCATATGATTTTACGTGACTCCAGAATTTTTTAAGCATTTCTTCTTCTGTGACAGCTTCAATTTCAATACTTCCTTCTTTAAATTTGTTTTTGGGTTTATCTGGATTTTGGTAATAGATAATACCATTTTCTGAGGTGGGATTATACATGCCGATTACTACTACCTCTGCAGTTAATGGAGACAAGCTAAAACCTTCTTCTACTTTATCTAGTTCCATCTCATTATCATCTGCCCAATGCTTAAAATATTCCTGGGATACTTTATCTAAGTCCTTTAAGTTCTTTCCAACTGTTTCGATGTCGATTACTAATTTACTCATATTATTTTATTGATTGTTCAAATACATCTGGGTCTTCTCCTTCTAGGAGCCTTGCGAATTTATATAGGTAATCTTTATCTCTGGCGTGACGATCTCCGAGATATCTAAAGGTATGGGGATCTGCTTTTTTTAATGTCATTAATCTATTCCAGACGAAATATACATTATCTTTATCTTTAAAATATAGGTACTCAACGTATTCAAATGTGGACAGATCAACCTGAAATGGAACTTCACCAATATATACATATTTTCCATCTGTGCCATAGCCTGACCTGGCCCCCCTATCATCTCTAAATTCTTTGTATTCAAAACTTAAAAATCTTATTCCTGAGACTTCTTTAACTATTGTGTCGCGATAGTAGAGTGTGGTGCCTTTGCTTGTGTATTCACCTCCGTGGTCTTGATATCTTATAAATATAAAGTAGCAAGTCCCTGCAGCTAAAACTGCTAGTATAAGAATTACTATTAGGAGATGTTTTGTTTGAGATTCTATTTTCATTTTAACTTCTTTTTGCCATTTCGACTAGCCTTGTTGAATAGGCCCACTCATTGTCATACCAGGCAAGTATTTTTACTAAATTTCCATCTACTACTTTGGTTGAGAGTCCGTCCACTATGGCTGAGAATTCTGTTTTTATAATATCTGTTGAAACAAGTGGCTCTTCTGAGTAGCCGAGTATCCCCTTGAGAGACTTTGTGCTAGCCGTTTTAATTGCGTTGTTTAGTTGTTCAACAGTTACATTTTTTTTGAGCAAATATGTAAGGTCTGACAGAGAGCCACATATTGTTGGGACTCTGATTGCTAGGCCATCAAACTTTCCTTCAAGGTGAGGTAATACTTTTGTGGTAGCAATTGCAGCGCCTGTTGTAGTTGGAATTATGTTTTGTGCTGCAGCGCGAGATCTTCTTAAGTCTTTATGGGCAAGGTCTACAAGATTTTGGGTGGAAGTGTATGAATGTATTGTGGTTAGCAGAGCCTTTTCGACGCCGAATTTAGAATCAATTAGGGCAGTTAGAGGTCCAATTGAATTTGTAGTGCATGATGCATTTGAAACGACTTGACTTTTACCCAGATCGCTATCATTTACGCCCATAAGGCAGGTACTGACGTTGCCTTCTCCTTTTACTGGGGCTGAGATGATGACTTTCTTTGCGCCTGCTTTAACGTGAGCGTAAGCATCATCACCATTTACAAATCGTCCAGTGCATTCGAGTACGACATCAATTTTTAATTTTTTCCAGGGCAATTTTTTTGGTTCTGGTATGGCGAAGACTGGATATTTTTTGCCATTAACTATTAGGTTATTCTGATCATAGCTTACGCGCTTATCATAAATACCATAGACTGTGTCATACTTAAGTAAATTTGCTAGAGTTCTGGTATCAGTTAGATCATTTATTGCTTCGACTTTTATCTTTTTATCGAGAGCTATTTTGAATGAGGCTCGACCAATGCGGCCAAAACCATTGATGGCTAGTTTCATATTTTTTATTTAATTAATATATTTTTTTTATTGAATTAATGTGCCACTTGCTTTTTGTCTTACTGCACGCTTTAGCTGACCTGGCCCCCACTTGAAGACGTAAATGGGAAGTTTGTTTTCAAGTGCGATCATAACTGCTGTTCTGTCGAGTATATATGCCCCTGGAATTTGAAAGAATTCATCATGAGTCATTTTTTTCAAGAGTTTGGCATTTTCATTTTCTTTTGGATTTGAATCAAAAATACCTGGGACACTTGTGCCTTTGAGAACAATTTCAGCTTTCATTTCGAGAGCTCTAATTACTGCGGCGGTATCAGTGGAGACGAATGGATTACCTGTACCTGCTGCAAAAATTAGGATTTCATCACTTTTTAGAAATTTTTCTATATCAAGCTTAGTGCTTGAGCCTAATACTTCTGGTATCTGAAATGATGAAATTACTCTTGAGGGAATATTTAGAGCATCAAAAGCTGTTTTTAGAGCTAGAGCATTAACAATTGTGGCAACCATGCCGGTGTAGTGAGCTCCATTTACATTAAGGTTGATTCCTTTTTTTGTTGAGCCTCTGCCTCTAAAGATATTGCCTCCTCCAAAGACTACTCCGATGTGCCTATCTTTTTTAATCAGGTTAATTTCTTCGGCAATAGTAAAAACCTTATCCATGTCTATGGCATTTTCGTCTGAACTGAATAGTTCACCTGAAAATTTTAGTAAGATTCTTTGTTTTTCTTTGGGCATGTTTTTATTATATCAAATCTAATCCTTTTATGATATCCCCTACTTTTAGATTATATTTATCTGAAAGATTGGCATTAATTTCTAAAACATAGTCAATTTTTTCTGGGGGCAAGTAGTGGTCTAGGGTATCTGACACTGGAGCTGGTACATTTTTATCAATTGCAATAATAGAGTCGTCTTTAATCCAGATAATATCTATTGGAAAAAGCATATCTTTCATCCAAAAGGCAGGGCGAGACCTGCGTGGAAAGATAAATAGCATGCCATGATCTTCTGGCAGGGAGTCCTTGTTTGATAGACCACGAGCTCTTTTTTCTGGAGTGTCTGCAATTTCTAAAAATATTTTTTGGTTATTTGCTATTAGATATTTTTGGGTTGAATCACCCTTAATATTATCATCTTGGCAGGCTGAGAGAATAAGAGGAATTATTAGGATGAGTAAAAGGTATATTTTTTTCATATGTTTTGTTTCTTTTTATATGCTACAACTAAACTCACTGCTAATATTATCATGATTATTATGACTCCAACAAGAGCGATGAGCTTATCGGTGCTTTGAAGAAAAAGTGATGACGTCCCGAATATTATTGTTAGGAAGTAAAGGAATATGACTGCCCCGCGGTGAGAAAAACCGACATGCAAAAGTCTGAAATGAAGGTGCTTGGCATCGCCTGAAAAGGGACTTTTTCTTTCCTTGATAACTCTTCTTGTTATTACCCAGGCAACATCTAATATTGGTATACCCATAATGAGAAGCGCGGTAGCGATTTTAGCTCCTGAAATTATTGAAAGCACTCCTAGCATGAAGCCAATGAAGACTGAGCCTGATTCGCCAAGAAAAATTTTGGCTGGATGCCAATTGTAGACTAGAAAACCTAGACAGCTGCCGGCAAGGATTAGGGCTAGAACTGATGTGCCACTTTCAGCGACATCCCAGAAAAGAGAGACTACAAAAAGGATAATTGCACCAATGGCACCAATACCTGACACAAGACCATCTAAGCCGTCTAGGAACTTGGTTGTATACATCATGCCCAGTAGCCAAAAAAAACTAAAGACAGGACCGATAAGAGGCGTAAAATAGAGAAGTGATCTGCCGTATGGGCCTGTACCTGCTGAAAATGGATTGGTAATGTATGTAACTGTTATTCCTAGAAGAATTGCTATTAGAGCGGCTAGCAGTGGGCCTGAAAATGATTTGGTTCTAATATCATACTTATCATCAAGAACGCCGATTATTATTATAACTAGGCCGCCGAGAATAATGGCTAATATTTGCTTAGTTTGTATAATACCATCTGATAGCCAGCCCAACTGCCAAGAGAGTAATGTGACTGCGAGAAATGAGATATATATTGAAAGACCACCTAGAAGTGGAACTGCTTTGGTTTGTATTTTTCTGGACTTATTTGGTGAATCTGTAATATTATATTTTATGGCAAGCTTCTTAATTATGGGTGTCACAAGTAGGGCAAGGATAAAGCTTGCTAAAATTGGTATTATGTAGTAGATTGAGGTTAAAGACATAAATAAATGGAGGAAATAATGCTTGATGCTTTAAAATTATTTTTAGTTATTTTTCCAACGGGGCTTGTTATATTTTTTGTTTACTATATGACATTCGTGCCGAGCATAAGCTCAGCTAAGGATAATTGGTTGCATCTCTTTAAGTCAATTCGAGTTGCTTGGAGGAGTAAATCATTAAAACCTTTTAAGGAGGAGCGTAATGGCAGTAATGCATCCGTCTCTAAAATGTAATTATTGTGGAAAAATGATTCACTGGATTTCTGACAAATTGTCAGGCAGAGAAGAACATCTTGAAAGAGTGCATTTAGTGCCTCAAGCCAGAAACGGGCGCTACGAGGATCACTTCTGTAAGGATATGGAAAAGGATATAAAAGAGAAGTTGAAACAAATACCTCAAGACGTCAAGGATGCCTTTGAAAAAATTGGCAAAATGTAAAATGTGTTTAGTGTAACTTTAGCAGAAAATGCTAAAGTTTTTTTGTTTTAGGAACGGACATTTTGCACTTTTTGTCTAAGGGCTTCATTAGGTGATAATCCTCCAAGAGCACAATGTTCTAAGTTATTGTAATCCATATTCCATAGTTTAAGTTTTCTTTTCAGCT